>Ga0207697_10000066_pt1 | contig 44756 bp, 28 predicted proteins | sample KBSSwiS5withPhiX_FD_184293 | JGI IMG/M metagenome (GOLD analysis project Ga0207697, IMG submission 184293) | Switchgrass rhizosphere microbial communities from Kellogg Biological Station, Michigan, USA, with PhiX - S5 (SPAdes) (version 2) | ecosystem: Host-associated > Plants > Roots >... | reverse complement strand
GGATTAGCGGCTCGGCCGACTGCGTGGTGTCCGCCAGCAGCGCCACCTGCAGCGCCTGCGACGAGAGTTTGACCGAGACTATCTCGCGGTCCACGCCGTCCTCGCGCAGCCGCACGTCGGCCATCGTGAGGTCCGTGACCGGCAGCCCGGCGGCGTCCAGCACGCCGACGATGACCGTCTTGTCAGCGGCCGGAGGCGGCGCGGCCACGCCGCGAAGCGTCGCGACGAACATCACAGGGGCCAGGATCAACGCCCGGCGGCGAAGCGAGCCAGCAGCCATCACGACGCCTCCTCGGGTGTGCGGTGGCCGAAGTATACAGGGCGCGGCGGCGGGTGCGACGCGTCTGTGCGACCTCCATTAGTATTCAGCCGTTGCGTAAGGCGTGATCTGGAGCCAATGTGCGATGACGCTGACGCCGGATGAGAACGTCATGAGAGCTGTCGGAGAGACTGGATTCTCTCCGCGCCGTTCAGTAGAGTTGCGCGACATCACAGCCCCGGCCTTGCGGCCGGCCGTCCGGACCGCCAAACCCTGAGAGAGGAGTTCGAGGTGATCGCACACGGAACTCGCGCCAGACGCATCGCCGCACCGGCCATCGCGATCACGCTGATGTCGGCCGCGCTCATGGCCCAGGGGGCGCAGAAGATCGCGCTCGTGACGGTCGTCTCGGACAACGGCAGTCGGCTCGGCGATCTTGCTGCGAAGGACGTGGTTGTTCACGAGGACAAGACCGAACGGAAGGTGATCAGCGTCGAGCCCGCCACCGAACCGCTCGTCATCGCTCTGCTGCTCGACACCGCGGCGGCGTCAGCGGGGCGGCAGTATCCAGTCCAGGACCTGCGCAAAGCGGTGTCCAACTTCGTGAAGACCGTGACCGCCGCGCAGCCCGACGCCCAGATCGGGATCATGACGGTGGCCGCCGCGGCCGTGAACGCGCTCGACTTCACGACCAAGGCCGACGAGATCGACAAGGTCGTGCAGCGTCTGTATCCAGATCAGCAGGGGGCCGCAGTGATGCTGGAGGCACTGAGCGCGACCAGCGGCAAGTTCGGCGAGCAACAGACCCCGCGGCGGGTGATCGTCACCGTCGACTTCAATTCTCCCGAGGGCGGCTCGTCGTCATCGATGAAGAAGGTAGCGGAGGACGTGCGGAAGTCCGGCGCCACAGTGTGGTCCGCCTCGGTGCGCGGCACCGGCGCGTCGGCCGCGAGCCGCGAGGACCTGCTCAACGCCGTCAGCCAGGCGAGTGGCGGGATGCGCCTGAGCGCGGTCGAGCCCTCGGGGCTCGACGCGATGCTGGCCAAGATTGCCAACAGCATCACCGCCCAGTACTCGGTGACGTTCGCCCGCCCGGACGCCTCCCCGGCGAAAGCCGTCCGGATGGACACCACGCGCGGCGCGAAGATTCTGCTGACCCCCTGGATGCGTTGACCCGCGGGGTAGCGGCGCCGCGCACCATCTCCCGCTGAGAGACGCCAGCTACTTCGGCGCCACCGGCGGCGTGACGTGCGCCGCGACGTCGCGCGCCGCCTTCGTCTCGACGCCCGGCTTGCCGAGGAAGCCGAGATCGCGGAACCAGTCCACGAACCGATCCTGCCAGGTCCCGAACGGCGTGCCCTCGCGGTCCTTGAGGCCGTTGGCGTGCACCCCGTTCCCGTAGATGTGCATCTCGAGGTTGGGCACGCGGGCCTTGAGCATCGCCCCGAAGTATTCGTCTGCCCACACCGCGTGCACCGCGTCGCCGCTGCCGGCGCACGTGATGAACGAGGGCGGAGCGTTCCTGGGGATGGGTGTGGCGGGGTCGCGGGCGAACGGCGTCGGGCCCGGATAGACGAGCGCAACGAAGTCGGGACGGGCGCTCACGCTGCTCAGCGGATCGCCGCTCGTGCGGTTCGCCTGCTCGTAGGCCTCGTACGCGATCGCCGCCGGCGCGACGAGCTCGGCGCCCGCCGAGAAGCCCATCATGCCGATCTTGTTCGGATCGATGTTCCATTCCTGCGCGCGCGCGCGGACCACCCGCACCGCCTGCTGCGCGTCGCGCACTTCGTCGGTCAGCGGATCGTAGCCGTCACGCTTCAACCGGTTCCGCAAGATGACCGTCGTCACGCCGTAGTTGTAGAAGTACGAGACGAGGTCCGCGCCTTCCGTGCCGACGTTCAACGTGTTGTGCCCGCCACCCGGCACCAGGATGACCGCCGCGCCGGTGTTGTTCGACGGATCGACGACGTGCACTTCGATGGACGGATTGTGGATGTTGACGATGCTCTGAATGCGACCGGGCACGGTGCGCTGCAGGTTGTTCTGCTCGGGTTCCGCGATCCGATCACGTTTGAGATAGGGCGAGTCGGGCGGGAAGAGCGTCACGATCTGTCCGCCCGGAAGGATCGGCTGTGGCACGAAACCCGCCGCCTGCGCCATAGCGGGCCGGCCCTCCGTCACGAGCACCATCACTGCGATCGACGAGAGGACGACGCGATCGATTCTCCGCATGAGCCTTCCTGCGCGTTTAGTTGCTCGGGCCGCCACACTCGAGCGGGCGGGACGCCGCGAAGCGTAGCACGGCCGCTGCACGTCCGTTCCAACAGCCGCGGTTCAAGCACGGCAACAAGGTCCCAAATGGGTATCGCGATTGCAGTCTCGGTCCGGGACAGTCGTCACGCGCGTGACGGCCAGACTGATCACGGTTCAGGAGGATTTGGTTATGAGCGCGTGGAAACACAGCCTTGCGGTACTCGGGCTGGCATCGTTGGCGGCACTGCCGCTGACGGCGCAGACGCCGCCGACGACGAAGCCGGCGGGGCAGGGTGAGAAACCAGCGGGGCACAGTGCGAAACCAGCCGGAGATGCGGCCTCTGGCAAGCTGTCGGCCGCAGACGCCAAGTTCGTGCACGAAGCGGCGATAGGCGGCATGGCCGAGGTCTCGCTCGGCAAGCTCGCCGCCGAAAAGGCGACCAACCCCGACGTGAAGCAATTCGGGCAGCGCATGGTTGACGACCACTCGAAGGCGAACGACGAATTGAAGACGTACGCGTCGCAGAAGGGCGCCACGCTACCGGCCGAGGTCGACTCCGCCCACAAGGCCACGGAAGCGCGCCTCTCGAAGCTTTCCGGCGAGGCGTTCGACAAGGCCTACATGGCGGACATGGTCAAGGACCACGACAAGGACGTCGCGGCTTTCAAGCATGCCTCGACTGCAGCGAACGATGCGGATCTGAAGGCGTGGGCGTCGAAGACTCTGCCCACCTTGCAAGAGCACCAGACGATGGCCAAGTCGGTCAACGCGAAAGTCGGCGGCGGTGGCGCGGCGAAGAAGCCGGGCCAATAACGAACGGATTCTGGAGGATTCACGATAATGAAAAGAAACATTCTGTTTGGATCGGTGCTGGCGGCGGCACTGTCGGTCGGTGTCGGCGCGCAGACGGGAGCGGGCGGCCAGGCGGGGACTGCCGGGCAGGCCGGCACGGCCGGTCAGGGCACGCAGTCGAGCAGCAGCAAGCAGGCCGGCGGCAAGCAGTCCGATGAGAACGTGACCGTGACGGGCTGTCTCCAGCCGGCGGACGCATCGGGTACCGCGGCGAGCACGTCGACCTCGAGCAATGCGTCGAAGGCTGACCACTTCATCCTCGCCAATGCCACGATGGGCGGCGGGGCCTCCGGCGGCAGCATGAGCCGTCCGAGCAGCGGTGGCACCGGCACGAGCGGCTCGGCCACCGGCACGTCGGGCGCGTCGGGCACGAGCGCTTCGGGCACGAGCGCCTCGGGCAGCGCGTCCACGAGTGGCGCGTCCGCGAGTGGCGCGTCAGGCACCGACTCCCAGTTCATTCTCTCGGGCGGGAAGAAGGATGAGCTTCGTTCGATGGCCAACAGCCGCGTCGAGATCACCGGCAAGATCGAGCACGGTCCCTCGGCCGGCACCAGCAACAACGGCGCCTCGTCCGCAGCCGGCACGTCGGGCAGCGCGATGAGCACCGGGTCGCGGGCGCCCGAGACGCCGAACAGCGGCCGCACGCTGAAGATCGATTCGATTCACAAGATCTCCGGCAGCTGCAGCTAATCGCACCCTGAGTGAGTGCCGGCCTGGCGCCGGCACTCACCTTCGCCCCTCCCGGTCACACCTCCACAGAGCGCCCCGTCACAACGCCGTCCGCTTCAGGCAGTGCGCAGTATTCTTGCGCCATGCGAAAGATCGTTCGGTTCGAAGACCTTGCCCGCGATGCCGGCTACGCGTGGCGGCAGCTCCGCCGGCAGCCGGCATTCGCGCTCACGTCGACCATCACGCTCGCGCTCGGTCTCGCGGCCAGCGTCGCGATCTTCGCCTTCGTCGATGCAGTGCTCCTGAGGCCGCTGCCGTATCGCGACCCTTCACGCCTGGTGGCTGTCTTCGAACGCTCGCCCGGCCTCGAGCGTTCGAACCTGTCGTACCTCGATTACCTCGACTGGAAGCGGCTGAACACGGTCTTCTCCAGTCTGGCCGCATATCAATCGTCCGGGGTGACGCTTCAGGCTCCGGCTGGCGCCGAACGCGTCGCGGCTGCGCGAGTCAGCGACGACTTCTTCCGCACGCTCGGCGTGTCAACAGCGGCGGGACGCGACTTCCGCAGCGGCGAAGATCTGGAGGGCGGACCGAAAGTCGTGATCGTCAGCGATGCGATTTGGCGCACCCGATACGGCAGCGGTGCGGTGCTCGGTGAGCACGTGCTCTTGAACGGTGGGTCATATGAGATCGTGGGAATCCTGCCGCGCACCTTCCACTTCGGGCCGGTTGGCTCGGCCGACTACTGGATTCCGCTGCAGCGCTCCAGCCAGTGCGACCAGCGCCGCAGCTGTCACAACCTCTACGGGGTGGCCCGGCTTGCCGATGAGATGTCGGTCAGCACAGCTGCGGCGAATGTCGCGTCCATCGCCAAGGCGCTCGAGCAGCAGTATCCCGATTCCAACCGTGATCAAGGGGCGACGGTCGTCGACCTCACTGAGGTGGTAGTGGGTAGCGTGCGACCCATTCTGTGGCTGCTGCTCGGCGGTGCGGCGCTGCTGATGGTCATCTCGAGCCTCAACGTCGCGGGCCTGCTGGTCGTCCGATCCGAGAGCCGCAGGCGTGAACTCGCGGTCCGCAGCGCGCTCGGCGCAACGTCGGGCCGGGTCGTGGCGCAGTTCGTCGTCGAATCCGCCGTCCTCGTCGGCCTGGCCCTGGCGATCGGGATGGCGCTGTCGTATTGGGCCGTCGGCTGGTTGACCCGGTTGATCCCGGCGGACGCGCTGGCGCGAATGCCATTCCTGAACGGAGTCACGCTCGGCGCGCGCGCCTTGCTGTTCGGTGTTGTGACGGCGGCGCTGTCCGCTGTCGTCTTTGCGGTGACGCCGCTCCTCCATGTGACATGGGCCGGCTACCGCGAAGGAGCCGCCCACACCTCGCGCGGGTCAGCCAGCCTGACCTGGCGGCGGCTTGGCTCGCATATCGTCGTCCTCGAGCTCGCGGTGGCAATGGTGCTGCTGGTCGGCGCCGGGCTGCTCGGACGCAGCCTGCACCGCCTGCTCACCGAAGACCTCGGTCTGCAGCCGGATCGCCTGGCTACCCTACGGATCGCGGCTCCGCCCAGTTATACGGGCAACGAGCAGCTCGTCGCCTTGCAGCGGCAGCTGCTCGAGCGGGCCACGGCGCTTCCGGGCGTCACATCCGTGGGCCTGTCGAGTACGCCGCCGCTGATCGGCGGCAACACGATGTGGATCCGCGTTACGGGGCGCCCGTACAACGGCGAGCACAACGACGTGCACTACCGCGAGGTCACCCCCGGCTATTTTTCCGCGCTCGGCGCGCGGCTGGTGCGCGGCCGCGGCATATCCGAGCAGGACGATGCGTCGCACCCACCGGTGGTCGTCGTCAACGAGGCGCTGGTTCGCAAGTACTTCCCGGGTGAGGAGGCGGTCGGCCGGCAGATCCAGTACGCGTCGAACTCGACGCAGCCGCCGATGGAGATCGTCGGCGTGATCGCGGACATCAAGGAGAGCGCGATCGACAGCGAGACGCCGCCGACCATCTACGTCGCCTTTGTGCAGGATCCCACCAGCTCTTTCGCGCTCGCGGCGAGGACCTCTCTGCCGCCCGGCGTGCTGCTGCCGGCACTGACGGCGGCTATTCGCGGGGTCGATCCGTCGCTGAGCGTCTCGGCCCCGCGGACGATGACTCAGTTGGTCGAAGGATCACAAGCGGCGTATCTGCGGCGCGCCGCGGCCTGGCTGGTCGGCGCGTTCGCCGGCGCCGCGTGGCTCATCTCGACTGTCGGGCTCTACGGCGTGATTGCGTACTCGGTGAGTCAGCGCACGCGCGAGATCGGCGTGCGGATGGCGCTCGGCGCCCAGCGCCGCGGGGTGAGCGCGCTCATCGTGCGCGAGGCGGCGACGCTCACGGTTGCCGGTATCGGGATCGGGCTGCTCGCGGCGGTGGCGTCGACGCCGCTGCTGGAAAACCTGTTGTTCGGGATCGCGGGCTGGGATCCGGCCACGCTGGGGGCGGTAGCCGTGGTGCTCGGCGCCTCGTCGCTGCTGGCCAGCTACCTGCCGGCGCGCCGGGCCGCCGGGGCGGACCCGGTCGAAGCCCTGCGCGCGGAGTAGTCGAGTCTAGAGTTCGGCGAGGCGAGTCGTCGCGTCGCCGAACTTGTCCAGTTGTACGCCCATGCGATCCATCAGCGACAGGTGCAGGCTGCAGATCTTGCGGTTGTCATCGCCCTTGTCGAGATAATCGAGCACGCGGCCGGTCTTGAGCGTGCCGCCGCCCTTGCCGGTGAGAATGACTGGCAGTTGGTTGGCGCCGTGCGCGTCGCCGTCGAAGAGGCTCGAGGCCAGCATCAGGATCGAGTGATCCAGCAGCGTGCCGTCCCCCTCGTTGATGTCCTTCATTCGCTGCGTGAGGTAGGCGAATTGGGCGATGTGGTACTGATTCGTCTTCAGGTACATCGCTTCCTTGTCGGGGGCGTGCCCGTTGTGAGTGAGATCGAGGTGCAGCGCCCCCTGCACGCCTTCGACGAACTTGAAATTCATCTGCGACAGGTCGTTGTTCAGCATCAACGTCGCGACCCGCGTCTTGTCCATCTGGAAGGCCAGGACGACGAGGTCGAGCATCAGCTTCATGTGATCCGGGACGTTCTGCGGCAGCTCGTTCTTGGGCCGCGGCATGTCCGGCGTCGTCAGCGTCGGCCGCCAGCCTTCGAGGCGCTCCTCCGTGTTGGCCTTCGCGATGCGCCGCTCGATGTCACGGATGGACTCGAAATACTCGGTCAGCTTGACGTTGTCGCCCTTGCTGATCTTCGGGCGGAGGTTCTGCGACTCCTGCCGGACCGCGTCGAGGATGCTGCGATCGAGGGCCCGTCCGGTGCCGTCGCCGACGAGTCGATCGAAGGCCCGGGACGGATAGATCTCCTTGGTCGCCGGCTTGGTCGGCGAGGCCCACGAGAGGCTCGAACCGTAGATCATCGACAGCCCGTCTTCGAGCCGGAGCTCGTTGGGCTCGATGCCGAGCACCAGGCTCGAAACCGCCGTGCGACTGCCGATCTGCGAGGCGATCACCTGGTCCATCGAGGTGCCGACCCGGATCTCGTTGGGATCAAGGCTGACCGGCGTGCCCGACAGCACGTTCATCCGTCCGAGATGCGGGCTGGTCGAGACTGCGGCGTGCTGGTTGAACAGCCCCTGGATGAAGACCATGTCCTCACGGTGCGGCATCATCGGCAGCGCGCCGGGGCCGAGCTCCATCGACGCGCCGCTGCCCTTGGCCCACCAGTGAATCGGCTCGACGCCGTTCGAGAAGAAGACGATGCCCAGGCGGAGCGGCGGTGCGCTCGCCGTGGCCGCGGCTGCCGCCTGGCCGAAGACGGGCAGCGATTCCATCCACGGCAACGCCAGCGCGACACCGACGCCGCGAAGGAAGTGACGCCGCGACGTGAGACGCGCCTGCGAGTCGATGCTCATGGATGTCCTGCTCCCGTGGTGACGGCCCTGGCAGCAGGCGACGTGGACTCGTCGCCCGCATGGTTCCTGAACTGGCGGCTGGTGGCGATCCGCACCGCCAGATCGGCGAAGGTGGCGTCGCCGCCCCCCTGCATCATCTCGCGGATGAGCGGCCGGTCGGACGCCATCACGGTACGTCCGAGCGCGTAACCAATCATCTTCCTCGAGAGCGTCGTCATCACCTTCGCGTCCTGCGTCTGCAGGTACCCGAGCAGGCCGTCGGTGCCGACGATCGTGGTCTTGTCGGCGAACTCGCCGGTGACGTCGACCGGTTTGCCATCGCCGTATGTCTGCCGGACGCGGCCGACCGCGTCGAACCCTTCGAGCGGGAAGCCGAGCGGGTCGATCCGCAGGTGACAGTTGGCGCAGGTCGCGTTGCGCTTGTGTTGCGTCAATCGCTGCCGCAGCGTCAGCCCGTTGAAGGTCGCATCGTCGGCCGGGATGGTGCCGGCGTCGGCCGGCGGCGGCGGGGTCGGGGTGCCGAGAATTCGCCGCAGGACCCAGTCGCCGCGCTTGACCGGGCTGGTCCGCAACGGCGCAGACGTCGTGGTCAGCACTGCGCCGAGCCGCAGCGCGCCGCCGCGGTCGAAGGCCCGGACCCCCTCGACGCGCTCGACCGCGCCCGTCGAAGCCACATCCTTGTTGATTCCGTAGAACGCCGCGAGCGGCTTGTTGAGGAAGGTGTAATCGGCGTAGAGCACCTCCTTCACCGGACGTCCCTGGCGGACGATGAATTCGAAGGTGGAGATTGCTTCGTCGTACATCGCCGACTTCACCTCGTCGGTGAACTCGGGGAATCGTCCGGTATCGACGCCGCGGTACTCGTTGAAGTGATAGAAGCCGAGCCACTGGCCGAAGAACTCGGTCGCGAAGCGGCGCGCCTTGGGGTCGGCGGTCATCCGCTTGACCTGCTTCGCCAGCAGGTCCGGCGTGGCGAGCTCGCCCGCGGCTGCGGCACGGCGCAGTTCCGCATCGGGAATCGACGACCACAGGAAGAAGCTGAGGCGGCTGGCCAGCTCGTAGCCGTTCAGCGGCTGCTCCGGGCCGCCGGCGTTGGCCTCGACGCGATACAGGAATGCCGGGGACACCAGGATGCGGGCGATCAGCGCACGCAGGGCGGCGTCGTGATCGAGGTGCTGCACCGACCGCGCGGTGTCATAGAACGCGCGCAGGTTCGCCTTCTCGGCGGCCGTCAGCGGCCGCCGCCAGGCCTGGCTGGCGAAGGCCATCGCATCCACCACGTGGCCCGGCTGGGCGAGTGCCTGCGCGCGCATGACCTCGTCGTAATGCGTGCGCAGCGCCCGCACGTGGGGCCGCACCTCCGCCGGAAGCGCCGCCATGGCCGCCGGCGTGAAGTCCTGAATGTGCCGGCTCGGCAGGGTCAGCTTGTAGTGCTCCGCCAGCATGCCGAGGTATGCGTCGTGATACGGCCACGATCCGAACAGGTCGTTCCACGCCTGGTTGAGGCGCGCGCGGTCGGCGCCATCGACCATGTTGGCGGTGAAGAACGCGTCGTTGCGCTGATACTTCACCTGCATGACGAAGGCGTCGTGCTCGGGGCTGTTGTAGGTGTTGTCGAACGGCGGCGGAACCGGATCCTTGTCCGCCGGGTTCGCTTCGCCGTGCGAGTTGGGCGGCAACAGCGCCACGTACTCGGACATCCCGGCGCGGAACGTCTTGTAGCCGGCGCTGGCCTGATCGCCGAGCACCACGCGCTGGTTCGCGTCGCGCGACGATCCCTCAGCCTTGTCGGTGATCATCACCCGCACGACCGCGTTGCGATCGGCGCCGAGCTCCAGGTCGGCCTGAAACTCGGCGACCGTGCCCGCTGCCGGCGCATCAATCGTGAAGGCCACCGCGGTGGTGGTGGCGAAGTCCTCCGGCGCCATCCTGGTCCCGTCAGGGCTGACGCCGAACTTCAGCCTGGCCGCAGCCTCCGCTCCCAGGACTTCGCGCAACGGACGCGTCGAGAGGATCGGGCCAGCCGCCCCGCGGCCGCGGCCGCCGCCGGCAGCCGGAGGCGCGCCCGGCGTCACGGCCGGTGCCGCGCGGATCACGACGCGCGGGTTGCGCCAGATCGCCACCGGCACGATGCCCGGTCCCGGGTTGAGGCTATCGAACGTCAGGTGGACCGGCACCGGCCCGGTGGTCGGGGGCGCTGGTGCACCCCGTCCGCGCCCGCCGCGCAGCGCCAGCGGATACGTGTAGTGATGAGAGGGCTCGGCCTTCAGGCTGGTGTCATCGAACACCAGGGGTGACTCGTCGCCCGCGCCGCCCGCGGCGAGATCACCGCGCGCAAAAAACCAGCTGGGCCAGGTCGTCAGGCTCTTGTAGATGGCGTCGCATCCGGCGCGCGCGGCGGCGATCGAGGACGTGGCGTCAGACGTCGGCGCCGGCAGCTTCAGCCAGGCATCGACGGTCGTGCGCGTCGGATAGCCCGTGTCCGGCTTCGTCATCACGCCCCAGATGTGTTCGGCGAAGCGGCCGGTGATCCCTTCCCGTTCCGCCAGCGTGCGCAGCGTGACCGCCGGCTCGCCGAGCGCCACGCGGTTCTTGAAGTACCACGCCGTGAAGAACGCCTTGCCGTAACGCTCGAGACCAAACGGCCGTCCGCCTTCACCGGAAACGACGCGGAAGCCCTTGGACGCGTACAGATCGTCGATGCGATTGAGCGCCGACAGCTCGAGCCCGGTCTTGCCGGTATCGGTGTAGAAGCCGAGCGGACCGGCGCCGACGATCGCGTGATCGGCAACCAGCTTGGCCGCCTCCAGATAGCGATCGACACTGGCGTCCTGCACGAACTGGACGTCGCCGAAGTTGGCGAAGCCCTCGCCGCCCACCGAATCGCTCGAGGCGTCGATGCCGACCTTGATGTCGATGCCGGTCAGGTCACGAATGGCGTAGGCGTACTCCGCGCTGGTCAGGCGGCGGATCGTCACCCGCCCGGGATCACCGGCGTACTTGTCTTCGTAAGCCTTGAGCGACGATCGGATCCACGTCGTCGCGGCCGCGCGCTCGCTGTCGGTGGGGAAGAGCGTCGCTTCCTTCGGCGGCATCTTGCCCGATTCGACCATGTCGACGATGCGCTCCCAGTCGTTCCAGTTCGCGCCGACGGAAGTTGCCGACGGCTGGTCCACCAGCCGCTCGATGCTCAGGTCCGCTTTGGGCTTGTCGGTGCCGTGGCACTCGAAGCAATAGTCTTTGAAGACGTCGGGCGGGGCACTCTCCGCGGCCGAGGGATGCGCAGCGGGATGGGCGGGGGCCACGGCCGGCCGCGCAGGGTGGGTCGTCGTCAGGCGGGCGCGAGCAGGCCCGGGGCCGTTCGCCGGCGGAATGCGAGCCAGGAGCAGCGCGCCCAGGCAGAGAACGAGCGCGGCGCAGAATCCCAGTCTTTTCATAGAGTTTCGGGGAAGCCGAGCGAAAAACCGCGCCGGCATTGTACTGCGCGTGGTCGCTGGAGTCCAATATGCTCAGCGGTAGTCCGGGGGCCAACCCTGATCGGAGGGCAGATGATACGCACATGTGTCCGCGTCGGCGTTGCTGTTGGTCTGATCGGCCTCGGATGGATGACGGCGAAGGCGCAGACCGCGCAGCCGGCGTTCGAGCTGGTGGTCAGCGCCCCGGTTGGCGAGACGACCATCGAATGTGTCCGCGGCTGCGAGCTGGCATGGGTGGAACGCGGCCTCAACCCGAACTCGACGGCGCAGCCGACGTTCACGTTCAAATGCGGCGGGAGTCCTGACTCGCAATGCTCGTCGTACAAGGTCGGCGGGTGGCTCAAGCCTTGAGTCGCGGAGGAACGATGCGTGTGGCGGTGGTGACGGGAGCGGGCAGTGGGGTCGGCCGGGCGATCGCGCTGCGGTTCGCGCGAGAAGGATGGATGGTCGCCCTGGTGGGCCGGAGCGCGTCGTCTCTGGCGGGTACGATCGCCGAGGCGGACGCGGCGACGGTCGACCGTCTCGCGACGTTCGCCTGCGACGTCAGCGTGCCCGGCGAGGTGGAGGCGATGGGCGAGGCGGTGCTGGCGCGCTTCGGGCACGTGGACGTGCTCGTTAACTCGGCCGGGATTAACGTTCCGGCGCGCAGCTTTGCGGCGCTCTCGATCGACGACTGGCATGCCGTGATCGCCACCAACCTGCACGGCGCGTATTACTGCGTTCGCGCCTTTCTGCCGGGCATGCGGGCCCGCGGCGCCGGCACCATCATCAACATCAACTCGGACGTCGGCAAGGTCGCCCGCGATCTGGCCGGTCCGGCCTATGTCTCGTCGAAGTTCGGTCTCAGCGGGCTGACGCAGCAGATCAACGCCGAGGAACGCGGCAACGGCGTCCGCGCCTGCTCGATCTGTCCGCGCGACATCAACACCCCGCTGCTCGACAAGCGCCAGCACCCGCCCTCCGCCGAAGCCCGGGCCCGAATGCTCCAGCCGGACGACATTGCTGATTGTGCCTGGCTCGTCGCCACGCTTCCGTCGCGCGCTGTCGTCGAGGAGATTTCGCTCTCGACAAGGTGAGGAACCACACGGGTGTGTGGGTTACTCGACGCGGATCGTGCCGGTCATCGTCGGGTGGAGGGTGCAAACGTAGTGAATCTCGCCCCGCGCCGAGGGCGTCAACGTCCACGAGTGATCGGGTTCGATGGGCAGCGAGTCGAACCCGCCGGCCTTTGCCGCCACACTGTGCGGGAACGGGTCCTTGTTGATCCACACGATCGAATCGCCCGCCTTCGCCGTGATGACCGGCGGCGTAAAGGCGACCGCCTCCATCGTGACCGTATGGGTGACGGGCCGGGGCGGGGCCGCCGCGCCGGGGCCGCTGCACGACAGCAGCCCCGGGACGGCGAGGGCGAGGAGCAGCGAGCCTCGCATGACGGTACTCGCGACTACTTCGACAGCGACGACTGCACCATCTTGGCGTGGTCGAGATGGGCCACGAACGCCGGCCGCACCTTCACGAGCAGCGCCTTCAGCTCCGCGTTCGAGGCATTCGGGATCAGCGTCTTGTCGAGCGCGTCGAGCACCTGCTGGTGATACGCGACCTCGTGATCGATGTAGGCCTTGTCGAACGCCGCACCCTTCAGTTTCTTCAGGCTCGCCACGTTCGCCGCGCCGCCCTCTTTGAGGCTCGTGCTGGTCGGGTTGTCCTTCGGTGTCACCTTCAGCTTCGTCACGAGATCCACCGCCTGCTTGTTGACGCCGGTGTGATCGGTGACCATCTGCTCGCCGAACTTCTTGACCTCGGGATTGCTGGCCATCGAGCTCGCCAGCTTGCCGGCATCGATGTCGACCTGATTCGCGGTCACCACGATCGACGCAATCTGGGCATCGTCCACCGCCTGTGCGTAAGCGCCGGCGGCAGGAACCAGCAACAGTCCGGCCACGAGTGCAACTGACATCTTCATCGACTCTCTCCTTTAAAGCGCCGTCGAGCGAACGGCGCCATCGATTGACGGTCCGCCGGCCGTGCGCCGGGGACTTCGTGCCCGCTCCAGTCCTACGTGTCATGCCTCCGGGCGGGTGGGTCCCCGGAGTACCCCAAGGGAAGGAACGTCAGTCCGCCGGCCGATCGAGCTCCGCCAGCCTGGCCAGCACGCCGGCGACGGTGCGGTCGCACCGGGTCCCGGCGAACCCGAAGACGTCGAGCGTGACGCTGTCGATGTCGCGCGCCAGCGCCTCGCGCAAGAGCGCGCGGGCACGAAACAGTCGGGTCCGCACGGTCGAGGGCGGGATTTCGAGGGCAGCCGCCGTTTCCCCCACCGACATCTCATTGACGTCCCGCATCACGAACACCGTGCGGAACGCGACCGGCAGCTCGTCCAGCCGCCGTTCGAGCAGCCGCCGCACTTCCTGACGGAACGCCGTGGCCGATGGAGCTTCGCTGGTCCGGTCGGCCATCGTCGGGATCTCCGCGCTCGTCTCGCTTCCGTCGCCGAACCGGACGACTACGGGATCGCTGTTCTGGCGCCGCCGCCGCATCAACGACTGGTTGATGACGATGCGGGTGAGCCAGGTGGCGAGGCTCGAGTCGGCGCGGAAGGAGGCGGCGTGCCGGAACGCGTCCAGATAAGCATCCTGCAACGCGTCTTCGGCGTCGCTGTCGCTTCGCAGAATCGCCCGCGCCACCCTGAACAGGCGGCTGTTGTGCGTCCGCATCAGCCGCTCGAACGCGGCCGGATCCCGCCGGACCACGCCGTCCATCAGCGTGCGATCGTCCTCCGGTGCTGGGGCCCTCTGCGGGCTGGGCGTGCGGCTCATGTCCGTCCTTCTCTATATTCGATGCGGCTGGGCGCGCGGATGTTCCCGGCGGAGGTGATTTGTCGGTTCATGTTGTTCATGGGTTCATGAGGTTAGGTTCATCCGAGCGGCTGAACCCGTTGAGAAGATGCCGGTCCATCCCTTGCAGGCGCACCAGTCGGACATGTCTGGCCCACCGGCGTCATCGAACGAACAGGAGGGCGGCCGCACGCGCGCGGAGTATCCGTTCGATCGCAGCCTCTACCCCGTCCTCGACAACATCCGGGATTACGCCATTTTCATGATGGACGCGGAGCGTCGCGTCGTGGGCTGGAATGCCGGAGCCGAGCGCATTCTCGGCTATACGGCCGACGAGATCCTCCAGACCACGGCGGATGTCGTTTTCGTGCCCGAAGATCGCGCCAACGGCATCCCGGCCGCGGAGCAGGCCGCTGCCGCCCGCGATGGGGCCGCCCAGGATGAGCGATGGCACATCCGCAAGGATGGGTCGCGGTTCTATGCCAGCGGAGTCCTGAGCCGGGTGCTCGAAGCGGACGGCCGGCTGATTGGTTTCGTGAAGGTCATGCAGGACTTCACCGAACGCCGCCGGACCGCTGAGGCCCTGGCCCGCAGCGAAGCGCGGTATCGGCTGCTGGTGGACAGCGTGAAGGATTATGCGATCTTCATGCTCGACACCGATGGCCGCGTCTTGAGCTGGACGGCGGCGGCCACCCGCCTGCTCGGCTACCGCGAGGAGGAGGTCATCGGAACGCCATTTTCGGTGTTCTTCACCGAGGAGGATCGGGCCAAGGGGCTGCCCGGCGAGGAACTGGCAGGCGCCCTGACGACCGGCCGGGTCGTTGCCGCCGGCTGGCGTGTGCGCAAGGATGGCTCTCTGTTCTGGGGTGAGGAAGCGGCCACCCTCGTGCGCGACGGTGAAGGGCGCGTGCAGGGTATCTCGAAGATCATCCGCGACATCACCGAGCGGATGGTCGCCGAAGAAGAACGTGAGCGGCTGCTGCGCCAGATGACCGACGCCAACCGGATCAAGGACGAGTTCCTCGGGACGGTGTCGCACGAGCTGCGAACCCCGCTGAACTCGATTCTCGGCTGGGCGCGGCTCCTGCGCGACGGTACCTTGAGCCCCGAGGCGACCGATCGCGCGCTCGAGACCATCCAGCGCAACGCCATGGCCCAGGCACGGCTGATCGACGACCTGCTGGACGTCTCCCGCATCATCACCGGCCAGCTGTCGCTGCACATCCAGGAGGTCACCGTCCCGGTGGTGTTGACCAACGCCCTGAATGCGCTGCGGCCCGCGGCCGATGCGAAGGAGCTGACTGTCGACGTGCATGTGAGCCCGTCCGCCGAGGTGATCTTCGCGGACGCGGGGCGGCTGCAGCAGATCATCTGGAACCTGCTTGCCAACGCCATCAAGTTCACCCCGCCAGGCGGGTCCGTGCATGTCGAAACGAGCGGCCGCGACAAGGACGTCGTGATCACGGTCACCGATACCGGTACGGGTATCAGCAAGGAGTTCCTGCCGTTCGTTTTCGATCGGTTCCGGCAGGCCGACAGCACGACGACCCGCACGCAGTCAGGGCTCGGTCTCGGCCTGGCCATCGTCCGCCATCTGGCCGAACTGCATGGCGGCCGCGTCTCCGCCGAAAGCGGCGGCGCCGGTCAGGGCGCGACGTTCCGGGTCGTGCTCCCGAAACATACGCACATTGCGCCCGGCGGGGGGCCGGTACCCTCGCTGGAGAGCGCGCAGCACGAGGCCGCGACACCTGCCGTCGGCGCCCAGCTGCAAGGCATCTCTGTGCTGGTGGTGGAGGACGACGAGGATGCGCGCGAGTTCGTGCGGCGCGCCCTGCACGCCCGGGGGGCGACCGTCGCCACCGCCGTGAGCGCGCAGAACGGATGGGAAGCCGCATCCCGGATCCGCCCGGATGTCGTCGTCGCGGACATCGGCATGCCAGTACACGACGGCTACCGCCTTATCCGCGAGATCCGCACGGCCGCCGATCCACGGGTGAAGGAAACGCCGGCCATCGCGGTCACGGCCTACGCGCGCGACATCGATCGCGAGAAAGTGCTGGCGGCCGGGTATCAGGATCACCTGCCCAAGCCAATCGATCCCGACGCGCTCGTCGCCGCGATCCTCTCCGTCGTCCGCGATCAGCGGACGAAGTGATCACCGCGAAGCGAGCGCGCGACGCCGGACGATCCGGCGCCGCCCGCTATCCTGGCGCGGTCCCACCCCCCATCACCGCGAGCACTTCTCCGCTGATGAAGCTCGAGTCCGCATCGGAGGCGAAGAACACGTACGCTGGCGCGAGCTCCTCCGGCTGACCCGGACGCTTGAGGGGCGTTTTCTCGCCGAAGCTCGCGACCTTCTCCGGTGGATTGCCCTGATCGGCCAGATTCAGCGGCGTCCAGACTGGCCCCGGTGCAACGCAGTTCACGCGCACGCCACGCTCGGCGAGCATCTTCGCGAGCGCCTTGGTCATCGTGTGGATCGCCCCTTTCGTCGCCGAGTAGTCCGGCAGCATCTCGGGCCCTTCGAAGCCGGTTTCCGAACCGGTCACGATGATCGACGCGCCGGGTCGCAAATGCGGCAGCGACGCTTTGACGAGCCGGAAGTAGGCATACACGTTGGTCTTGAACGTGCGGTCGAACTCCTCGTCGCTGAGCTCCTCGAGCGACTCCTTGCGATTCTGGTGCGCGGCATTGCTGACCAGGATGTCGAGCTGACCGAATTCCGCGACCGTCTTGTCGACGACCTTCCGGCAGAACTCAGGGTCCGTGAGGTCGCCCTCGATCGTCACGCACCGCCGCCCCTCGAGTTCGACGGCCCGCTTCGTCTCTTCACCGTCGGCCCGCTCGGTCGGGAGATAGGCGATCGCGACGTTTGCGCCCTCGCGCGCGTACAGGACTGCGACAGCCCGGCCGATGCCGGAATCGCCGCCGGTGATCAGCGCCACCTTGTCTTGAAGCTTGCCGGCAGCCTTGTAGCGGGGCGCGAGGTAGCGGGGCTGCACCTCCATGTCGGCTTCGAGCCCCGGTTTGTCGAGCTTCTGTTTCGGGAACGGCGGTTTCGGCTCCGATGTGATCTGCGGCTGACTCATGACTCCGACTCCCCGTCGTCCGCCGCGTCCGCCGGCGGATCCGGTGGCTCTTTGCCGAATGCCCCGGCAACCTTGTGCGTCGCGGGCATCGACCGGTCCGTGTAACGGGCCTCCGCTGACTTCTCCACGAGCGAATGGCCTCCTGTTTTGTGGGACGTCTGCCGGCTGTTCAGATCCTCCAGCGGCTGCTCGCCAACACGACCGGCGGCGTCCTGCGGCAACGGCGACGCGGTGTCGACCGGCGGGAACTCTTCGCGCTCCCGTGCTTCCTCCGCGGGTGTTTCCCTGTTGCTGATTCCAGCGTCCTTCATCCATCACCTCCGACGACTCACACGTGCCTGAGTCGTGATTCTCGACGCGCAAGATGCACGCCACTCGCCATTGATGAGCGCGCCCACAGGACACCTCGCTCAGGACCGGAGCTTGCGATGGCCGTGACGATGCGACTGAAGCCAGTGACGCAGCAGGTGATGGTGATCGTTGGCGCGTCGAGCGGGATCGTCGGCGGCAGCGGCAAAATCCTGCTTGCCCTGAACACGCTTTCCCCGTCCCTCGTGGATCGCGCGCTGGCGCATCTCTTCATTCCGGCGACGCATGCCGGCAGGCCCCGCGAAGGACGGGCGAATCTCTTCGAGCCCAGCGAATCGTTGGAGGAGATAGGCGATTACCGCGGTCTGACCCGGCCAAGCATCTACACCGCCCTGGCCAGGCGCCCCGCACTGACCCGCACGCTGGCCGCCGGCGCGGCTATCGCGCTGGCCGCCTGGTGGCGCAGGAGGCAGGCTTGATCAAGCAGGTTCATGAGGTTCATGGAGGTTCATGTGGGTTCATGAGGTTCGGTTCACGGCGTCTGGTTCAGCGTTCCACCGTCCCCTGAACGCTGAACGTGGAGCGCGCGCTCAGATCGCGAGTTCAGCTGGCACGCGCTTACCGAATACCCGAGCCAGCGCCGTGCGCGCGGCCCAGTATCCGCACATGCCGTGCACGCCGCCACCTGGAGGGGTCGAGCTGGAACAAAGGTAATAGCGGGGATCCGAAGTGGCGTACGGGTTCCATTGGGGCACCGGACGAAACAGGAACTGGCGCAGCATGTTCGATCCGCCGCCGATGTCGCCGCCGATCAGGTTGGGGTTGTGCGCTTCGAGCGCGGCCGGCGACAGCACGTGCCGCGCGAGGATCAGATCGCGGAAGCCCGGCGCGAAGCGCTCGATCTGATGCTCGATCCGGTCGGTCATGTCCACCGTACATCCATTTGGTACGTGGCAGTAGGCCCACCCGGTCTGCTGACCGGCCGGTGCGCGCGTCGGGTCGAACTGGCTTTGTTGCGCCACCAGCACGAAGGGTTTCTCGCAGATCCGCCCGGCAGTGGCGTCCGCCTCGGACGCGGCGATTTCTTCGAACGTGCCCCCGACGTGCACGGTTGCGGCGTTGTTGCATTCCGGCGAGCGCCACGGTATTGGTCCGGCGAGCGCGTAGTCCACCTTGAACGCGCCGGGCCCGTAGCGGAATCGGTGCAATTGCGCGCGGTAGGAGGAGGACAGCGCCGGGCCGGCGATGTCGTCCAGTTGGCGCGGCGTCACGTCGAACAGCACCGCCTTGGCCGGCGGGAGATCGCGCAACGAGAGGATGGGGCTGCTGGTCTCGATGCGGCAGCCGTGGGCGCGCGCCCGCGCCGCCAGCGCCTCGACGATCTGCTGTGAGCCACCTTCCGCGCACGGCCAGTCCATGGCGTGCGCGGCGATCGCGAGGGTCAAGCCGAACGAGGCCGAGCCCCACGCATCGAGCGGCAGAAACGAGTGGGCGCCGTTCCCGGCCAGCAGCGCGCGCGCTGCCGCCCCCTTGAACCGGCTGGCGATCGCCGCGCACGACCGGAGCCCGACCAGGCCGAACCGCGCCATCAGCAACGGATGGCGGGGCACGCGGATCGGGCGCAGGATTTCGCTGAACAGCGCCTCGTGGCGTGCGACGAAAGGGCCGAGCAGGCCCCGCCACGCCGGCCCATCCTCCCCGAGCGACGCAACGGTCCTCTCCAGCTCTCTCGACAGCACCGCAACCCGGCCGTCGTCCAGCGGGTGCGCCAGGGGCACTGGCGCGGCAACCCACTTCAGGCCATAGGCCCCGAGGTCCAGACGCGAAAAGATCGGGGACACGCTGCCGATCGGGTGGATCGCCCCGCAGACGTCGTGGGCGAAGCCCGGCAGGGTCAGCGCTTCGGTGCGGCTGCCGCCGCCGATTCGATCGTTCCGCTCGAAGACGGTGACCCCCAGCCCGGCCGCGGCGAGGACGGCCGCTGCCGTCAAGCCGTTTGGTCCGGCGCCGACGATCGCCACGTCGCATTTGGTCTTGTTCATGCAGTTGAGGCGGGCTTATCAGGAGCCTACATGAAAGTTCTGCTGGTCACCGACTCCGCTGTCCTCCGTCGCTCGCTTTCGCAGGCCCTCGTGGACCGCGGGCATGATCCCCGTGCCCTGACTCGAGCTGACGACCGGCCGCCGACCCATTGGCCTGCACGAGTCGAGCCGCGAACGGCGCCGCCGGAGGATGTGGGAGCGGTGCTGGAGGCGGCCCACGGCTGCGATGCGGCGATCGTGATTGATGTACGCCTCGGACGCGTTGGCCGCACCGATGGTGATCCCGGTGCATTCACCGCTGCGGCCACAGCGGCACTGAGCGATCGTGGCGTGCGAACGCTGCTGGTGTCAGGACGCGCAGCCGAGCGACAGGGCCAGCCTTCTTCCACCAAGGACACATCACTGCGCATCACGTGCGACGCGGTCTACGGCACCGGTGAGGACGCCGTGTCGCTCTTCCTGATCATGATGCGAACGCTGCCGGCCGTGCCGCTGCTGAGCGCGACGCACCTGCTGCGCCCGCTGTGGCACGAGGATCTCGCCCGCGGGCTCGCCGCTGCGCTCGCACTCGAGCCCTCGCCAATCAGCGGCACGCTCGACGTTGCCGGTCCGGAATCCATCAGTTACGAGGCGCTGTACGAGCGGATTGCGGTTCTGATCGATCGACGGCCGCTACGGTTGCCGATCCCTGATTTTCTCGCCGCGCACGGTGCGCGCCTCGCCGAGGTGCTTCATCTGGGCGTGCCGTTCGACACCGCACTGCTGCAGGTGGAGCAGGACGCGCCGTCGTCATCCGACGGGTTGCGGACGCTTCAGATCGATCCGACCCCGCTCGATGCCGGGTTGCGGCGGCTCGCCAACGAGCTGCCGGAGATGGTGCCGTCGCAAGGTGTCGGCCGGCTCGAGATCAAGCGCTTTCACGCCGACATCACCGGTTCGCCGCACCGTGCCTCCGATCTCCTGCGTCTGTTCCGGTCACGATTCAGTGAGGTGATGCCGATCGCGGTCGGTTCCGAGCCGGTCTCGCCGCGGACCGCCCTCGATCCGGATGCGGTGATCACGATGACCCTGCCGGCCCGCGGCCACGTGCAGATTCGCGTCGCCGAGGTCACCGACGATCACGTGGTCGGCGTCACCCTGCAGGGGCATGCGCTGGCCGGGTGCGTGCGGTTCAGCACCCGCGACACCGGTGCCGGCGTCCGTTTTGAGGTGACCGCCTGCGAAACCGCCTCGAATCCGCTCGATTGGCTGACGCTGACGCTCGGCGGCGCACGGCTGCAGGATGCGAACTGGAAGACGGTGGTCGAGAACGTCGTGACCCTGTCCGGCGGGAAGGCGGACGACGTCAAATCGGATGCGCGGCGACTGACTCCGGATGAAGCGGAGCAGGCTGACAGCTGGATTCGCGCGTTAGTCGAGCGGCGCGCGAGCGCACCACCAGCACCCGCCCCGCTCCTCGAATCCGCGGCTCAATGATCGCCCGCGGCGACGCGTGCCGGCATCCGCTCGTGGTCGTCGCGCTGTCGCGTCCTTGGGTGACTAGACGACCGCTGGCGTGATCCAGCACCGGCGTTCCGCTCGACTTCTTCGTCGAGCGGCGGCACATGTGACCCCTACAGCCCGACGGAGGGGTTCACGGTCATGCAGTTTGTGTAACGGGAACCGGGCGCCTCAAATCTGCCAGCTTGCGGTACAGGGCGAGCGACTGCCCGACCACCTGATCCATGTTGTAGTACTTATAGGTGCCGAGCCGGCCGGTGAAATAGACGTGCGGCGTCTTCTCGGCCAGGCGCTGATACTCCTGGTACAACGCCGCATTCTCCGGCTTCGGGATCGGGTAGTAGGGATCGCCCTCCGCTTTCGGATACTCGTAGACAACGCTGGTCCGAGGATGCTGCTGCCCGGTCAGGTATTTGAACTCCGTGCACCGTGTGTACGGGTTCTCGTTCGGATAGTTGATGACCGGCGCGTCCTGGAACACGGGCTTGTCGAACGTCTCGAACTGAAAGTCGAGTGACCGGTACGGCAGCTTGCCCAGGCGATAGTCGAAGTACTCGTCGATCGGTCCCGTGTAGATGACCTCGTCGCACGACACGAGATCCTCGACCTCGCGGTAATCCGTATTCAGCATCACCTTGATGTTCGGGTGACGCAGCATCCGCTCGAACATCCGGGTGTAGCCGTGCAGCGGCATGGCCTGATAGGTATCGGTGAAGTAGCGGTCGTCGCGATTGGTGCGAATCGGCACCCGCGCCGAGACCGTCGCATCGAGCTCGGACGGATCCAGCCCCCACTGCTTGCGGGTGTAGTTCCGAAAGAACTTCTCGTACAGGACCCGTCCGACCTTGCTGACGATCACATCCTCAGAGGTCCGCACCTCGGCGCACGGCTCGGCCATCGAGGCGAAGAACTCTTCGACCTGGAACGAGGTGAGGTTCAGGCCGTACAGGGTGTTGACCGTATCGAGGTTGATCGGCATCGGCACCAGCTGGCCGTCGACCCACGCCCGCACCCGATGCTGATACGGCCGCCAGGCGGTGAAGCGCGAGAGGTATTCGAAGACGTCACGCGAGTTCGTGTGGAAGATGTGCGGTCCGTATTTGTGGACCAGCACCCCGGCCTCGTCGTAGTGGTCGTAGGCGTTGCCGCCGATGTGCAGGCGTTTGTCGACCACCAGCACGCGCTTGCCCGAGCCTTCGGCGAGGCGCTCGGCCAGCACCGCGCCGGCAAAGCCGGCGCCCACGATCAGGTAATCGAATGCCTTCACGCCACACTCCCCGGCGACGCGGTCGCGAATTGCGGCAGCCGCGGCAGGCTCGCCGCCGTGCGCACGCCCGCCGGGGCCGCGCGCCGGATCAACGCCTCGGCCATGAGACGGGACACCTGTTCCCACGTCGCGTCCCACGACGTGCGGGACAGGAACGCGTCGGCGCGCGCGGCCAGGCGCTCGGGTGACTCCTCGAGCGCCGCGGCGATGGCCTCTATGAACGCGTCCGGCGTGTCGGCGATGCGCGCCAGACCCGCCTCGCCGTACGGACGCACCACGTCGCGGATCGACGTCGAGACCACCGGCTTGCCGGCCGCCAGATACTCTGGCGTCTTGGTCGGGCTGATGAACCGGGTCGAAGCGTTGCGCGCAAACGGCAGCAAGGCGACCGACCAGCCGGCGAGGTAATCCGGCAGGGCGGAATACGGCTTGGCGCCTAGATAGTGGATGTTGGCGCGCTGCGGCAGCGAGGCCGGATCGATCTTGGCCACCGGCCCGATCAACACGAACTGCCAGTCAGGCCGCCGGGCCGCCACGGCGCCCAGCAGCGCGGCGTCGAACCGTTCGTCCAGCACGCCGAAGAAGCCGATGCGCGGGTGCGCGATGTTCCGCTGATCCGCGGGATCGACACGAGGATGGCGGGCGCGTGCGAAGTGCGCGACATCGACGCTGCTCGGGATCGGATGGATGTTGGGATGGAGGTGCCGCTTGGCTTCGTAGAGGCTGTGCCCGCCGGTGAGTACGAGATCCGCGTCGCCCATCAGGGCGCGTTCCGCATCTAGCAGACCGGGCGGCGCGCCGAGAAAGCCGGAGAGTTCGTCCATGCAGTCGTAGACGATCGCGGCCGGCGTGAGGTGGCTCGTGAAGTGGCGGGCCATCGGCGTGTAGTACCACAGCACGTAGCGCTCGAGCCCATGCGCCGCGATTAAGCCGTCGATCAAGGTGCGCTGGGCTGCATCGGGATCCGCCTCGGCGTCGGGCCCGAGATGCGGCACGATCACGAACACGCCGGTCTCGTCGCGCGTCACCTCGAGGTACGTCACCGCCGTGTCGAACTCCGGCTCCTCGAAGAAGAACACGCGGTGCGTGCGCGCACAGCGAGAGAGCAGATGTTGTGGCCGTTGAAAGACGAAGCGCCAGCGCAGATGCGACAGGCAGAGAATGTCGTGGTCGGCGAACTTCAGAGACGGGTCCAGGGTTCGAATCGAGGTGAGCACGCCCGGAATATTTCAACAAACATGCCGGGGAAAAACGCCGAGCCGGCTGGATTGCCGCTCACAGCGTGGGGAGCCCGCGCCCATCAGCCGCGCGTCACCCTGAGTGTGCGACGCTCAATTGCCTTCATCGAGCGGTTGTTAGCGTTCAGTACTGGCGGCGTTGATCGCCTCGGCGAGCAGCGGCGGCGGTTCCACCGGCGGCGCGATGCCGCGCGTGGCGCTCCGTATGCGCCCGATCGGAAACTTCGGCGTGCGATCGCTGTAGAGGAGCCCGTTGCACTCCTGATACGTGTCGGCGAACTGTGTGTAACAGAACCCACTCAACAGCCCGATGGTGTGTATCGCCCGCATCAGCCGCTCGTAGCGGCTCGCCAGTTCATCAGCGCTCGCGGCCCGGGAGTACCCCCACGTTCCGCGTTCGTTGCTCAACGCGATGCCACCGAATTCAGACAGCACGACCGGCAGCTCGTTCTTGTGGCGCTCATCATCCAGGATCAGCAGGCGCCCCCCCGGCCGCTCCCGCCGAAAGACCCGCGGCAGCTCATCGTGCGCGCGGTAACGGCGCTGCAGGCGGTCCGGGTCGTGGTCGTAATCGTGGATGCCGATGATGTCGGTCGCGACGCTCTCCCACCCGTCGTTGCCAATGACCGGCCGGGTTGGATCGAACGTGCGCGTCAGATGGTAGAGCGCCTGCACGTAATGCCGCTCGGCCGCGATGTCGGGAAGGTTCGGCACGCCCCAGGACTCGTTGATCGGCACCCACGCGATGATGCAGGGATGGCTCACATCCCGTTCCAGGGCGGCAATCCACTCCACTGTCACCCGCTCAACCGAGTCTGGCGTGAACCGATACGCACTGGGCATCTCCCCCCAGACGAGCAGGCCCAGCACGTCAGCCCAGTAGAGGTAGCGTGGCTCCTCCAGTTTCTGATGCTTCCGGACCCCGTTGAAGCCCATGTCTTTCGCGAGCTCCACGTCGCGCTTGAGCGCCGCGTCGTTGGGCGCCGTACTCCCGGTATCGTCCCAGTAGCCCTGGTCGAGCACGAGCCGCAACGGGTACGGGCGATTGTTGAGGACTACGCGATCGCGCTGCACGGCGATCGTCCTCAGCGCCGTGTAACTGCTGACCTGATCCAGGATCCGATCGCCTTCGCTGAGCTCGAGCGTCGCGTAGATCAAGGTCGGTGACTCGGGTGACCAGAGCAGCTCGTTGCGGTAGTCGTCGATGCCGGGATCGGACAGGCCGACATGGCGGTGCACTTCACACCCGAGGACCATGTAGGTGTCGTCGGCAATCGTCGTGTTGCGGCACACCAGCCTGACGTGCAGGCGGCTCTCGGGACCTGGACGGCCACCGAGATCCGCATCGAGTCCGATCTCCCAGCGTTCAAGATTGGGGGTCCACTTGAGACGGCGGATCCACGACTCGTTCACCGTCTCTATCCAGACGGTCTGCCAGATGCCGGTGGTTCGCGGATACCAGATCGAGTGCGGCTTCAGGCACCAGTCCTGTTTACCGCGGGGTTTGGCAAGGTCCTGCGGGTCGTCGAGCGCGCGGACGACGATTTCGAGCTCGCCGTCGGGCGCCCGGCACGCCGCATCGGTGATGTCGAGCGTGAAGGGCGTATAGCCGCCACGATGGCTCCCCCCGAGGCGACCGTCGATCCAGACGGTGGCTTCGTAATCGACGGCGCCGAAGTGGAGCAGCAGGTGACCGCGCTCGGGAACGGGCGGCGTCGGCACGCGGCGTCGGTACCAGCAACTCCGGAAGAATGCCGGCTCCTCGATCCCGCTGGCCACCGTCTCCGGCGAGAAGGGTACGGTGATCGTGCGGTCCCACCGGACGTCCGCCGGGCCGTGACACCGCTGGTCCGGATCGAGGCTGAAATCCCAACGGCCGTTGAGCGACGTCCACTCCGGCCGCACCATCTGCGGCCGCGGGTAGCCCCGGCCGTATTCGTCCAGATCGATTGTCTTCATCGCGCGCGCTTTCGAGCTCGTGTACGTTCCGTGCGTTGCGCCTTTACGGTACCATGCTGTCCCCGTGAGGCAAGCTCCGGAAGCTGGCAGCGGGGTTGCACGATCCTCGGCACCCTCGGTGCTCGGCCCCCGATATCAGCCTGCCCGCTCGCGACGCAGGGCACGTGGTCGAGACCTCCGCATAGCGCACCCGGTCCCACGGTTCGGCTATTCCACGGTGACAAATGAATCCCCGGTCCGCGAAAGCAGTAGACGTTCTCGCAGAGGTGTCTGGTAATTCGCTCGCTGAAACGTATCGCGTGTGGGCCCCGCGCGCCGATTCCGTTGCGCTCGAGGTGAACGGCGAACCCTGTCATATGCATCGGGACGACCGCGCCTGGTGGGCGGCCGACCGGCGGATGCGTCCAGGCGACCTCTACGGCTTCGTCCTGGATGGCCGTGGTCCCTTCCCGGATCCGCGAAGCCGCCGCCAGCCTTCGGGCGTGCACGGGCCCTCGGAAGTCGTCGACGACGCGCGCTACCAATGGACCGAGACGCGATGGCAGCCTCCGCCACTCTCCGCAGGCGTGCTGTACGAACTGCACCTGGGGACGTTCACCGAGGCCGGCACGTTCCTCGGCGCGATCGAGCGGTTGCCGCACCTGGTCGATCTCGGCATCACCCATGTCGAGTTGATGCCGGTGGCCGAATATCCGGGGAACCGCGGCTGGGGCTACGACGGCGTGCACCTGTTCGCCCCGCACCATGGTTATGGCACGCCCGACGAGCTCAAGCACCTGGTCGACCGCTGCCATGCCGCCGGCCTCGCGGTGATCCTCGATGTCGTCTACAACCATCTCGGGCCCGCCGGCAATTACCTCGGGCAGTACGGCCCGTACTTCACTCATCGCCACACGACGCCGTGGGGCGACGCGATCAACCTCGACGACGAGGGCAGCGAGGAGGTCCGCCGCTTCCTGTGCGACAACGCGATCATGTGGCTGCGCGACTACCACTTCGACGGCCTGCGGCTCGATGCCGTGCATGCGCTGAAGGACACCTCGCCGCGCCATTTCCTGGCGCAACTCGGCGCCGAGGTCGAGACGCTCGAAGCCATGACCGGCCGTCACTTCGTGTTGATCGCCGAGAGCGACCTGAACGATCCGCAAATGGTGCGCTCACGCGACGCCGCCGGCTTCGGCCTGCACGCGCAATGGAGTGACGACTTCCACCATGCGCTCCACAGCGTGCTGACCAGCGAGCGCAGCGGCTACTACGAGGACTTCGGGACGCTCGATCACCTCGCCCAGGCCTATCGCGAGGGCTTCGTCTATGCCGGGCAGTACTCGGCGCACCGCGGCCGCCCGCACGGCCAGCCCGCCGGCGACGTGCCCGGCTGGCGCTTCGTCGTCGCGACGCAGAATCACGATCAGATCGGTAATCGCGCGATCGGGGAGCGGCTCGCCCATCTCACCTCGGCCGGCCGGGTGCGCATCGCCGCGACCCTGCTCCTGACTTCGCCGTTCGTGCCGCTGCTGTTCCAGGGGGAGGAGTGGGGCGCGTCGACGCCGTTTCAGTACTTCACGGCGCATGAGGACGAGGTGCTCGGCGGCCAGGTGTCGGAGGGGCGCCGCACGGAGTTCGCGGCATTCGGGTGGGACCCGGCGAGCATTCCCGATCCGCAATCCGAGGGAACCTTCGAGGACTCCCGACTGCGATGGGCCGAGCTCGGCCATGCCCCGCATGCCGAGCTCCTGGAGTGGCACCGCGCGCTCATCGCCCTCCGGCGCGAGCACCCGTCCTTGCGCGACGGCCGCTTCCGCGACGCGCAGGTGACCGTGGACGACAGCCACGGCCGGCTGACGATCCGCCGTGGTCCCATCCTGATCGCGTGTAATCTCGGCGAAGAGGTCGCGACGGTCGACGCCGAGGCAGGTGCTCGTCTCGTGCTGGTCTCGCATCCTGACGTCCGGCTCAGTGATGGCGCCGTGCATCTGCCGGCCGATTCCGTTGCGGTGGTCTCGGCTGACTCCACGGACGGACCCGGATAGCCGCGGGCTGGCAGGCCCGCTGAATCGCCTCAGGCCTCCTCTCCGCTCCCGCTTGCACCTCGTCGCGCGCGCAGATAAGCTCCTGCGCGCGCCCGCCCGCAGTCCCGGACCCGTGCGCCGGGCCGCTCAGTCGAAACGAGAACCCATGGATCGGAGACATATGCGTCGACTTGCCTTTTCGCCGTTGAACGCGATGCTGGTGATGCTGCTGCTGGCCGTCGCGCCGCAGCAGGCCTCCGTGCCGGCGGCGCCACAGGCCCCGGCCCAAGGCACGGCCCCCGCCCAGGGCACGGCGCCCGCGCCTGCCCAACCCGTCAGGATTCCGCTGGACCTCTTTCAGGTGCCGGAGGGCTTCGAGGTGACGCTCTGGGCCGCCACGCCGATGCTCCGCAACCCGACCAACTTCGACATCGACCGCGACGGCCGGATCTGGGTCGCCGAAGGCGTCCGCTATCGTTCGCACTACGCCCGTCAGCCTGAAGGTGACCGTATCGTCGTCGTCGAGGACACCGATCACGACGGCAAGGCTGACGCCACCCACACGTTCGTGCAGGAGCCCGCGCTCATCGCCCCGCTCGGCGTGTCGGTGATCGACAACAAGATCGTCGTCGCCCAGCCGCCCGATCTGATCGTCTACACCGACGTCGATCGCAATCGCGTCTTCGACCCGGCGATCGACAAGCGCGAGGTGCTCCTGACCGGCTTCCAGGGCATCAACCACGATCACTCGCTGCATTCGGTCACGGTCGGTCCCGACGGCAAGTGGATCTTCAACTCCGGCAACACCGGCGGCATGTTCACCGACAAGTCGGGCAAGACCTTCCGCGTCTTCGGCTCCTATCGCCCGGATCCGGTCGGGCCGTTCAAGTTCCCCAACGATCCGGCGCAGTGGGCCGGCAAGCCGAGCGACGACGGCCATGTCTACGTCGGCGGGTTCACGGTGCGTATGAACCCGGACGCGACCAACGCGGAGATCATCGGCTTCAATTACCGCAACAGCTACGAGCAGTCGGTCAGCTCGCTCGGGGACGTCTTCCAGAACGACAACGACGATCCGCCGGCCTGTCGCGTGAGCTGGGTGATGGAGTACGCGAACTTCGGCTTCTCCTCGAACGACGGACAGCGGACCTGGCAGGCGGATCGCCGTGCCGGGCAGTCGGTGCCGACGGCGGAGTGGCGTCAGGAGGACCCCGGGATCATGCCGGCGGGGGACGTGTACGGCGGCGGCTCACCCACCGGCAACGTGTTCTACGAGAACGGCGCGCTGGGCGATGGCTGGATCGGCACCTTCTTCGCTGCGGATGCCGGGCGTAACGAGATCTTTTCCTACCAGCCCACCCGCTCCGGCGCCGGCTTCGCGCTCGACCGCAAGATCTTCCTGACCTCGAACGTCAAGCAGCAGTACGCCGGGTCCGACTTCATCGGCGGCACCACCACCGCGAAGGGTGCGATCGAGACGATGTTCCGGCCGTCGGACATCGCCGTCGGACCTGACGGGGCGATCTACGTGAGCGACTGGATCGACGCGCGCGTCGGCGGCCACCAGGATCTCGACGATTCGCTGTCCGGTGCCATCTATCGCATCGCCCCCAAGGGCTTCGTCTCGCGGCCGCCCACTTTCGATCCCTCGACCGTCGACGGGCTCATCACGGCCCTCCGTTCGCCGGCCGTCAACGTCCGGGCGATCGGGTTCTACGGGTTGAAGGCCAAGGGCGCCCCGGCTGTCGACGCAGTGGCGGCGCTGCTGAAGGACCCGAATCAGTACATCCGCGGACGCGCCATCTACCTGCTCTATCAGATGGGTGCCGAAGGGCGACAGCGGGTGGGGGCGCCGGAGTCGTTCACCGAGCCGGCGCTGCGCATTGCCGCGTACCGGGCGATGCGGCGGGCGAATCTCGACATCTTCGCGGCCGCGGCGCGGCTGGCCAAGGACGCGGACCCGGGCGTCCGTCGTGAAGTGGCCGTCTCGATGCGCGACCAGCCGGAGGACAAGTCGCTCGGCATCCTGCTCGACGTCGCCCGCGGTTTCGACGGCAAGGATCGGAGCTACCTCGAAGCGCTCGGCACCGGTGCGACCGGCAAGGAGCCGGCGCTGTACGACCGCGTCCGCCGCGAACTTGGCGTCAAGGACGATCCCCTCACCTGGCCGGCGAACTTCACCTGGATTGCCTGGCGGCTCCACGTGCCCGCCGCGGTCACCGATCTCACCGCGCGCGCCAACGCGACCCAGCTCGCGCTCGCCGATCGCCGCCTGGCACTCGACACCCTGGCGTTCGTCAACGACCCCGCGGCGTCGAAGGCCATGCTCACGCTCGCGGCGCCGAACAGCGCGCTCCGCGAGCCGGCAACGGTCTGGCTTCTGAACCGCATGTCGGGCGAGTGGGCGGACTACGGGCTGCGTCCGGCCCTCAAGTCCTCCGGCATCTACGATCCCGAAGCGATTGTCCTCAAGGAGGCGGTGATCCCGCGCCCGGCGGCCGATCTCCCGGAACTGCCGATCGATGACGTCGTCAAGCTGACCGGTGACGCCGCGCGCGGCAAGACAGCGTCCACCCGCTGCCTGATGTGCCACTCAATCGGCGGGACCGGGGCGGATCTCGGCCCGACCCTCGACGGATGGGGGCGCGGCAAGTCGGCGGACGTCATCGCCACCGCGATCGTCAAGCCCAGTGCGGAGATCGCGCACGGCTACGAAGGGACCGAGATCCGGACCAAGGACGGCATGATTATCCAGGGCGTGCTGTTGAAGGAAGGCGATCCGCTGATGATGCGCAGCATGGGCGGCATCACCCAGATCATTCCCGGCGACCGTGTGGCGCAGCGCCGCCGCTACCCGGGCTCGCTGATGATGAGCGCCGCGCAGCTCGGCCTCAGTGCTCAGGACGTGGCCGACCTGATCGCCTTCTTGCGCAGCAACTGATCGGCCAGCCTGCATGTCCGTGCGCCGTCTCCCGGCGCACGGACCGTCTGGCCCATGTACAATCGGTGCGACATGCGCCGGCTCATCGCCATCCTGCCGCTGACACTCCTCGCCGTCAGCCTCGTTGGCTGCGGTCTGGGCCAGAACCTGCAGTTCTCGTCGATCCAGCTCGGTCGATCGATTGACCCGGATGGCGCGGTCTCCGCCAACACCACCACCTTCGCGCCGAAGGACACGGTTTACGTCTCCGTCCACACCACGGGGGCCGGCTCCGGCACGATCAAGGTGAAGTGGACGCTCGGAACGCGCGTGCTGGGTGAGCCCGAGAAGCAGGTCAAGTACACCGACGCCGCCGCGACCGAGTTCCACCTGCAGAGCGCCGACGGCTTTCCGATCGGTGACTACAACGTCGAAGTGTTCTTCAACGGCCAGTCCGTCGCCAGCCGGCCGTTTCACGTCGGAAAGTAACGTCCGCTCCCTTGCCCGCCTGCCGTCAGGCCGGCAAGCGTACCCTCATCGTCACGCTCGATTGATCGCTCGCTGCGGACACCGAGCCACCCAGCGCTTCTGCCAGGTGCTTGACGATCGCCAGACCGAGCCCTGAGCCGCCGGTCGCTCGCTGACGTGCCGGATCGGCGCGGTAGAAGCGATCGAAGACCCGGCTGACTTGTTCGTCGTCGAGGGCGAACGGTTCGAGCACGGCAGGAAGGTCGTGCTCTTCGCTACGCGTTCACAAGAAGTGCTGCCGCCCTTCACGGCCGGTTACGCCGTGAGCGCGGACGGCACGCGCTTCCTGTTGCGCTCTGCATGGGCGGCGCTCCGCCCCCGACTGTGACGTAAAACCGGCAGGCGAGCGCATAAGGCCGTTGAGAAGGAGGGCAGACGCCCACTCGCGCGTTTACTTTACCGGTAGAGTGTGATTTCATCCCGTCCGCATTCGGGCGCTGGGTGGCGTCCCGCACGGCTCACATGCTCTTGGGAGGAGGGGCCTATGTCACCGCACTCGGGACTGCGTGCGCTGGGGCAGTCACTGCTGCCGATCGTTGTTCTCGTCGCGTTGCTGCCTGGTCACGCGCACGGTCAGGACTTCCGTGGTGGCATCACCGGCCGCGTCAGTGACTCCTCCGCCGCCCGGCTGCCCGGCGCGACGGTCACCGCCGTCAACACCGCGACGAGCGTCTCCTCCACGACCACCACCAACACCGAGGGCAGCTACACGGTCCTCTACCTCACACCGGGTATCTACTCCGTCGTGGTCGAACTGGCCGGATTCAAGAAGGTGGTGCGCGAGGGCATCGAGGTGCGGGTTGGCGACCGCCTGACGCTCGATTTCGTGCTGGAGGTCGGCCGCCTCGAAGAGACGGTGTCCGTGCGGGCGGAGTCGCCGCTCCTCAGCCTCGCCTCCGCCTCCGCCGGGCAGGTCATCGACGAGAAGCGGATCGCCCTGATGCCCCTCTCTGATGGCAACCCGTTTGTGCTCTCGCGCCTCGTGCCCGGGGTCGCCTATACGGGCGATCTCAAGTTCTCGCGCCCGTTCGACAATGCCGGCACGTCGTCCATCAATGCCGACGGATCGACCGGCGGCAACGAGTTCACGCTCGACGGCTCGCCGAACATGGCCAGCGGCCGGCGGGTGGCGTTCGTGCCGCCCGCGGGAGCGGTGCAGGAGTTCAAGGTCCAGACCGCGAGCTTCGACGCCGCTGACGGGCATACCGCCGGGGCGATGGTCAACGTCACGCTGAAGAGCGGCACCAATGCGTTGAAAGGCGAGAGCTACTACTACCTGCGCGACGAGTCGCTGTCGGCGACCGACTTCTTCGTCAACCGCAGCGGTGGCAGCAAGCCGCAGCTGGATTACAAGCGGTTCGGCGGCTCGCTCGGCGGCCCGGTGCGTGTGCCGGGATTGATCGACGGACGCGGCCGCACCTTTTTCTTCGGCGCAATCGAGTGGCTGTACGACCGTTTCCCGGAGCCGGGGCCGCAAACGGTGCCGACGGTGGCGATGCGGAACGGCGATTTCTCGTCGCTGCTCGCCCAGGGCATCACTATCTACGATCCGGCCACCGCGCAGCTGGTCAACGGCCGGGTCGTCCGCACACCGTTTCCCGGCAACATCATCCCGGCGAACCGCATCAGTCCGATCGCCCAGAACGTCCTGCGTTTCTATCCGGAGCCGAACCAGCCGGGAGACGCGTCCGGACGCGACAACTACTTCACCGTCAACCCGCGCTCCGACGACTTCTACTCGATTTCGAGCCGCGTCGACCACCGCCTCACGGATCGGCAGCAGCTGTTCGTCCGCTACACCCGCAACGATCGCCGCGAATCCAGGAACGCCCTGTTCGGCGAGGTCGGCGGCGTGGTCCCGACCGGCAACTTCCTGTTCCGGAAGAACGACGGCATCACCGCCGATCACGTCTACACGATCAGCAATCAGTCGCTGCTGAACATCCGTGGCGGGTGGCAGCAGTTCCGCGAACCGAACGTCCGGCAGCACGAAGGGGTGTTCGATCCCGCCGCGCTCGGCTTCGGCCCCGCGACGCTGTCGCAGTTCGGCGGCGCGCAGTACTTCCCGCACTTCGATTTCGACACGCTCACCGACATCGGTGACAACCTGGCTGGCAACACCACGCACTCGATCTATTCACTCCAATCGACGCTCACCCGCATGCTCGGAAAGCATTCGGTGAAAGCCGGCTACGACGTGCGGCTGTATCGTGAGTTCGGCGCCAACCCCGGACGGCAGGCAGGGGACTACCTGATCCGGAACAACGCCTCGTTCACCCGTGCACAGGACAACTCGACGAGTCAGAACTGGCAGGATGTGTCGAGCTTTCTCGTCGGGTTGCCGACCAGCGGCTCGATCGAGGTGAACGGCACCCGCCTGAATCGCACCTGGTATCACGGCGTCTACGTGCAGGACGACTGGCGCCTGTCGAACCGGCTGACCCTCAACCTCGGGGTGCGCTACGAATACGAGGGCGCCACCACCGACTCCGCCAACCGCAACGTGCGCGGGTTCGATCCGAACGCGACGCTGAGCATCACCAACCCGGTCGAAGCCGCCTACGCCGCCGCGCCAATCCCGCAGGTGCCGCCTTCGGCGTTCCGCGTCCGCGGCGGGCTGCAGTTCGCCGACGATGCCCATCCCGGGTTCTGGGATGCGGACGGCAACAATATCCAGCCCCGTGCGGGCTTCGCGTGGCAGCTGAACCCGGCGACGGTCGTGCGCGGCGGAGTCGGCATCTACACCGTCCCGTTCATCATTGCCGGCACATTCCAGCCTGGGTTCTCGCAGTCGACGTCCCTGGTTCCGACCCTCGACCGCGGTCTGACGTTTCAGGCTTCGCTCGCGAACCCGTTCCCCGATGGCGTGCTGGCCCCCTCCGGCGCCGCCGCCGGACCGGACACGTTCGTCTCGCAGGATATCAGCCGCTTCGTGCCGCTCGATTTCAACAACGCGCAGAACATGCGTTTCACGCTCAGCGTCCAGCGCGAGCTGCCCGGCCAGTGGCTGCTCGAGGGCGGGTACGCCGGGAGCCGCGGGTGGGATCTCACGAGCGGCGGCGGCGGCCAGGCCGGCGAGATCGACTTCAACGCTGTCCCGGACCAGTACCTCTCGACCAGCGCGATCCGCGATCAGCCGACCATCGATTTTCTCGCCCAGCTGGTCACGAACCCATTCGCCGGGCTGCTGCCCGGGACTTCCTTCAACGGCGCCACGATCGCACGCTCGCAGCTCTTACGCCCGTATCCGCAGTTCGGCAACGTCCGCAGCTTCGACGATGACGGCACGAGCCGGTATCACTCGGCGCAGGTGAAGATCGAGAAGCGGTTCACCCGCGGGTACACGGTACTTGCAGCCTACACCTGGTCCCGGTTCACCGAGCGCGTCTTCAAGCTCAATCCGAGCGACACCACCTACGAGCAGCGCCTGTCGGAGTTCGACGTGCCGCATCGGGTCGCGCTGAGCGGCATCTGGGAGCTGCCGTTCGGCCGCGGACGTCGATGGGCGAACAGCGTGTCCGGGCTGACCAACGGCCTGATCGGCGGCTGGAGCGTGCAGGCCATCGGGCAGTTGCAGAGCGGCCGGCCAATCAGCTTCCACGATCGCAACAGCTATTTCAGCGGTGATCTCGGATCGCTGCAGACGGACTACTCGGTCGATTCGAACCAGCCGGTGTTCGACATCAGCGGGTTCTACTTTCACGACGCGGCTGTGCAGACCGGCGGCGTCGACGATCCGACCAAACAGCGCGCCGACCCGCGAATCCGGCTGGCCAACAATATCCGGACGTTCCCGTCGCGCATTTCCGGCCTGCGCGGCCAGGGGCTCGATCTCTGGGACATCTCGATCGTCAAGCAGGTGCCGCTCAACGGGCGCGTGCGGGCGCAGGTCAATGTCGAGTTCCTCAACGCGTTCAACCATCCGGTGTTCAACAACCCCGGCACGGATCCGACCGCCGCGGATTTCGGGAAGGTGACCAGCCAGAACAATCTGCCGCGCGACATCCAGATCGCCGCGAAGATCGTGTTCTGACGCCGGGCGGCGTTCAGCGGCGAGACTGGCGCTCATTCCTAACCGCGGTCAGCTGGTTACCGCTGCAGCACCCCGAGCAGGTTGGCGTAGTCGTCAGTCCACAGGGGTCCGCCGGCATCTGGCAGAAGACGGACCCACCGTGGCGCAGAGCGGGCCAGTTGGCCGTAGTCAGCCTCGCGGCGTCCGAGCACGACCCACACCGAGGCCCGCATACCTTCGTCCGCGCGCTCCGGCGGCACCTCGCTATCGCGACGGACGTACGCGAGCAGCTGGCGATCGGCCGCGAGCGTGGCGAGGACGGGCGGCAGATCGAAGAAGCGATTCGAGACGTGGAAGGCGAGCAGCCCCCCCGGCGCGAGTCGCGACTCGTACACGGTGACAGCCTCGCGGGTGAGCAAGTGGGTCGGGATCGCGTCGGACGAGAACGCGTCCATCACGATGAGGTCGTACGACGCCGCGGGCGCAGCCGCAAGGCCGACCCGGCCATCGACCGCGATCGTCCGCACCGTGGTTCCTGGACGGGCGCTGGCGTCGGTGAGATACGTGAAGTACTTCGGGTTCTCCGCGATCCGAATCACCGCTTCGTCGATTTCGAAGAAATCGATCGTGACGTGCGGGCCTGCGTACGCGGCAAGCGCTCCCGCGCCGAGTCCGACTGCCGCCACACGATGCAGCCGCCCGGCCGAGGCGAGCGTGAAGACGACGTCGCCGATCGGACCGGTGGGATGGTAGTACGCGGTCGGCAACGGCCGCAGCCGCCCCTGTACCGCCTGCACACCGTGTGTCGTCGTGCCATGTGTCAACACGTGCCAGGCGCCGTTCTGTGCCGACGTCACCTGGTGCACGCCGAAGAACGTGCGCTCACGATGCAGCACGTCACCACCGGTGCGGACCACGGCCGCCGCGACCAGCAGGCCGGCGGTCGCTCCGGCGAACGGCAGTGCGCCGCGTGACGAGATGAGCAGCAGCGCCGCTGGTATTGCGAACAGTCCCCGCACCGTCCGCTGGGCCGCTTCCTCGTTCCCCGCCAGCGGCCGCACCCAGGCAGATAGCGATGGCGGCAGCGGCTTCGAGCTGGTGGCGCGATCGAAGGTAGCCACGCTCCAGTAGCCCACCACCAGCAGGATCACCGCCACGGTGCGCCACAGCCGTCGATCGTAGCCCGCTGCGGGAACATGGTCTCCATCCACGGCCTGCGGTCGCAGCGCCAGCGCGGCGGCGATCGCGAGCGGGTACTCGAGAATGGAGCTGAAGACCGCCGGCGCGACGAGGGCGGCGGCCAGGCCGCCCAGAACGCCGCCGAGCGAGACGCACAGGTAGTAGCCAGTGAGGTGCGCTGGGTCCGGCCTCTTCTCGGCCAGCCGAGTGTGACACTGCATCGCCAGCATCGTGAAGGCAGCCAGGTGAATCAGAGTGATCGGCAGGATCGGATCCCGCGTCTCGGTCAGCGACAGGACGAGCACGATTAGTGCGGCAAAGGGCGTCAATCGCCCCCAGCCGCGCGCGCTGCCGACGCGCCTGGTCGCAAATGCCGCAATCAGGGTCACGAGGTACAACGTGAGCGGTGCCACCCACAGCAGCGGCATGGACGCGATATCAGTTGCCAGGTGCTGCGTCACGCCGAGCAGCAGCGCTGACGGGACAGTCGCCAGCGCGGTCCAGGCGGCCCGGTCGGACCATCGGACGACTGCCGCGGCCGTCGGCGTGGGGCGCGGCGTCGCTGAGCGGCGGGTCCCGACGTAGGCGCATGTCCCGATCAGCGCCGCCACCGCCCAGAACGCAACGGCCCACGTGGTGACCTGCACCCGGCGGGTTACCACCACTTCGATCGCCAGGTATCCGAGCAGTCCCGCCAGGCTGCCGGCGTTGCTGGCCGCGTACAGCAAATACGGATCGCCGCCTCGCATCGCGTTCGCGCGGTAGTACCACTGCTGCAGGAGCGGTGACGTCGCGGAGAGCGCGAACATCGGAAGGCCGATCCTTATGCTCAGGGTGCGCAGCAGCCACCACCGCGGGTCGCCAGCGCCCGGTTCGCCGACCGCAATCGGCATCGGCAGCAGCAGAGTGGCCCCGAGCAGCACGCTTCCATGCACCCATGGTTGCCAGTGTGCCGGCACCCGGCTGCTCAGCACGTGGGCGTAGACATATCCGAGCAGCAGCACGGCCTGGAAGAAGACCATGCAGCTGCTCCAGACTGCGGGGCTGCCACCGAGCACGGGCAACAGGATCTTGCCGCTCAGCGGCTGTACCAGGAACAGGAGCGTGGCCGACGCAAAAATCGCGAAGGCGAAGAGTCGGCGGTGAACCGGAGCGGTGTCGGGGTGGGCGGTCCGTGGCACGGTCGGATGGTATGCGGGCCTGGCCGCTCGCGCCATCGCCGCGCGCGCGGGGGAACGGCCGGGAGGACGGGACGCCCCCCGGCTGTCGATCAGAAGCTGTATCTGGTCACGAACGTGAAAAAGCGCATGATGCTGTTGGTTGCCGTGGTGATCGTCCCGAAATTCGTGCTGGTTGGATCCAGGTTCGGGTTGCCCCACTGCACGGCGTCGAAGAGGTTCTGGACGTCCACCCGGAACTGCAGGCGACGACTACCGCCGAGGTCCACGTTGCGGACGATGTTGGCGTTGACCAGGAACATCGACGGCCCGCGCACGTCATCGATGCGGAAAGGGAAGCTGCGCTTCTGGAACGCCGCCGGCTGCCGCGCCGCGAGCCGCTCGAAACCCGCGTCGATGTTGATCCAGGTCTTGGTGAGGTCGATCGTGCCGTCACGCTGGAGCGCGATCTCCGGCTTGCTCTTCGCGATCGCACTCAAGTCGCCGTTGAAGAACATGTTTGGCCAGTCGAGGAGCGCGCCGGGCTGGTATTCGACGGTGCCGGCGGTCTGCCAGCCACCGAGGATCGCACTGGCGGCTCCGCTCTTGAGGAACGGCTTGTTGCGGCCGAACGGCAGCTCGTAGACCGCGCCGCCGCTCAGCCGCCACGGTCGCGCGTTCTGGCTCGTCTGCCAGAGCGTCGGCTCCCGATCGTAGGTCTCGACCGTGCGGTTCTCGGTGACCCGCCGCGCGGCGAAGGCGAGGTTGGCGCTCAGCCCCGCCTGGTAGCGGCGGGTGACGGTGATTTCCAGCGCGTGATCCTTGACGATGCCGAGCGGGAGGTTGGCATACGTCAGGCCCGAGAGCTGAGGGTAGCCGCGCAGCAGGGCTTGCCGCTGCACTGTCGCCGCGGTGAAGAACGAGTTGCCGGCGAGCCGCTGGTACAGCACCGGGTCCGTGGTCGCCAGCGAGGCGAAGTTGGCCAGGGTGAACGGGTTCGGCACCTGCTGCTGGAGCAGTGTCTGCTGGGTCGCGTCGCGGACGTTGGTCACGCTGCTGTAGTACTGCTCGGGCACGTAGACTTCGGCGATGTTCCGGCCGACACGATCGATATAGGCGCCGGTATAGGCGATCTCGACCGCCAGATTCCGGAGCAGTTCCTGCTGCACTCCAGCCCGCCAGCGCTGGACCCGCGGATGCTTGCGATGGGGATCCTCGCGAGTGAAGTTCGTGCCGAGGATCGCGTCGACGCCGAGCGCGTCTTCGAGCGGCTGCTCGAATCTGCTGCCGTCAGCCCGCACCGGGAACGGATCGGTCAACGGCGAGATGCCGTTGGCCGGGTCGCCGAGCAACCACGTGCGGCCGAAATCCGTGCTCGTCACGTTCGTGGTCGCCGAGCTGTAGCCGGTCTGGTTGAAGCCGGTGTAGTCGCCGGCGTTGAGCGTGTCGAAAAACAGTCCGTAGCCCCCTTTGAGCACCGTGCGCTCGCCGATCGTGTAGGCGCCGGACAGCCGCGGCATCCACATCGACTCGCCCAGCCAGCTCAAGCCGCTCGCACCCGGCGCCCCAGCGTAGACCGACCCGCCGAGGACGCGAAAATCGCTCACCGGCACTTGCGGGATCGGGTTGCGGGCATACGCCGCCTGCGCCAGGTCGGTAATCGCGAGGCGTGCGTCGGGGTCGAACTCCGTCACCCAGCGATCGTCCGATTCGCGGATGCCGTTTTCATATTCGTAGCGAAGGCCGAAGTTGAGGGTGAAGTTGGGCCGCACGCGCCAGGTGTCCTGGAGGAACGCGCCATAGTACGGATTGGTCATCGAGATGGGCGCGTTCTCGCCGATCGAGACGGAGCTCGGGATGCCGAGCATCAGCGAGGCCAGGCTCAGTCCGATGTTGCTGGCGGGAAACACCGCGGTCGTATCGGCGGCGCGGGTGTAGAGCGTGTCGAAGTTATAGCTCGACGAGACGTTCCCCGCGGCCATCAGGCCGGCCTTGCGCATCGCCAGGCGATAGTCGAGGCCGCCGCGGAAGGTGTGCGTGCCCACCACGCTGCTGACATTGCTCTGCACCTGCAGGTTCGTGGTCTGCAGGCCGCCATCAGCCGCGGTCGAGACACCTTGATAGCCGGCAACGTTGATCGTCGGCAGCATGCAGTTGTTCACCGACTGGCAGTACTCGTCGAGGTAGGACGGCAGGCCGACGTCGGTCGGCTTGTAGCCGTGCAGCCCGCGCCGCTGCTGGTCCTCGTAAAAGCGATTCGCCGACACCTGGGTGTCGATGACCATCGACTTGCGCACCTTGGTCCAGTTGCCGGTGTACGACCAGGAGGCCCGGGTCTTGTCGTTGGCATGCAAGCCGGCGTACTTCGTCTCGTACGTCCAGTCGACGTTGTATTCGTAGAACGTCGTGCCGGAGGCCCGGAAGAAGAACCGGTCGGAGCTCGAGTGGTTGTAGTCGACGCGGCCGCCGAAGTTCTGGGCGGTCACCTGATTGGGAATGCCGCCCTGGTAGTAGTTGTTGGACGGCTCCTGCCCCTGCTCGACGAAGTTCTGGTTGGGCGCCGGCACCATGTCGCGGTACAGCTCGAACAGCGGGCTCTTGTAGGTCCCGTTCGGGTTCATGAACCGGTCACGGGGGATGATGTTGTTCGGGAAAGGCGTGCGGATAACGCTTCCGGGACGCGCCGGATCAGGACGGGCGGTGAGCGGATCATAGATTTGATACTGGCTCCCGTTGGGTAGCGCCAGCAGGTCCGAAAAGTCGCCGTTCAGGTGCTTCTCGTTCGCCGGGACCGTGCTCGTGGGCGTGCTCTGGGCCGGCGCGTTGTCGTAGTTGCGCTGGTAGTTGGCGAAGAAGAACAGCTTGTTGCGGCCGTCGATCATCCGCGGAATCACCACCGGGCCGCCGAGCGTGGTGGCGAGGTAGTTCTCGTAGCCGCCCTCGTAGATCTTGCCGGTCTCCGGCCTTTGCGAGAAGGCCAGTTTCTGTTGGGGATTCAGCGAGTTGATCTTGTTGGTCCAATATTGGTAGTTGGCGGTGCCGCGCAGCGAGTTCGAACCCGCCCGGGTCATCATCGCGATCGTGCCGCCAGTACCGTGCCCTTGTGAGGCGTCGAAATTGGACGTCTCCACCCGCATCTCCTCGATCATGTCGGCATTCGGCGAGCTGGCGATGCGCCGGCTGCTGCCGGCGTTGGTGGCGCCGTCGATGGTGTAGTTGAAGCCGCCGACGCCGCCGACCACGCTGCCGGCGGCGTTGGTCGGGCCGTCGATCTGGCCCGAGATCACCTGGACCTGCGTCGTCGGGCTGACGACGCCCTGCGCGAAACGGGAGAGCAGGATGGGCATGTTGGAGGCCATCGGCAGCCCGGCAATGAGCGCCTGATCGAAGTTCTGGCCGGAGGACACCGAGGTCGTGTCGAGCAGCGGCGCCTTCGCCGAGACTTCGACCCGCTCGGAGATCGAGCCGACTTCGAGCGCCAGCTTCAGGGTCAGCGACTGGCCGACCGAGAGCGTGATTCCGCTCTGCGTCAGGCTCTTGTACTGATCCATCGCGACGGTCACCCGGTACTGGCCGGCCTGGAGGAGCGGCGCCTCGAAATAGCCACTGGCGTTGGTGACCAGGGTCTGCGTCTGGCCGTTCTCGACGTTGATGATGGTGACGGTGGCGCCGGGGATCACACCCGACGAATCATGGACCGTGCCGTTGATGTTGCCGCGCGTCTCCTGAGCCGAGACGGTCGCGACGGCCAGTGATACCACTATGAGCAGCCCTGTCAGCCGCGTTCGCATGCCTCCTCCGTTCCCCTGCTGGCGTTCGCAGTCGATGCCGCGGCGTGTGTCTTTGCCCGAAGCGGGCGGAAACTAACATGGGGAGTGGGTGTATGCAAGACGAAATTGTGGTGGGAAATTGTTGCGGGTTGCACGACTGCACGACCGCCTACCCGAAAACGCGGCTCACGAAGGTCGCAGTCTCCGCCGGGCGATTTCGTCGTCGTCCTGAGAGTCAGGCTTCACCGCGGACCGTGCTCCCGTGAGTCGAGGCCGTTCGTCAGTCGCACCGCGCTAGCTCATGAACCGGGTCCTGATCCAGTGGGTTCAGGACCCGCCCACAGGTCAGCGCCGCCGCCGCCGGGCGTCGTCGTGCGCATCCTTGAGCCGTGCGAGCAGTTGCACGAATCGAGGATTGGCTCGCAGCGGATCGAGAAGCGCGTCCCGGGCGAACCAGGGGTAGCATGGAAAGCCGCTGTCCGCCGCGCGCTCCAGCCACCTGAGGCTTGCTGCGGGATCGCCCAGTTGGGCGTACGCGGCGCCGAGGCTGTAGGCGACGTGGTGATCGAGATCGGGGCCGCTCACGATCGCGGCGATGCGCGCGCGCGCGTCACGCCCCAGGCCGGTGGCGGCTTCGATTGAAGCCAGCGAGGCCTGGGCACGGGGATCCGGCACGTCACTCCGTATGGTCGTGGCCAGCATCGCGCGACCGCCGATCGCGTCTCCTGCGTAGTAGCGGGCGAGCCCGAGATAGTGCCGCACGGCCGCGGCGTCGGTCTGCGCCTGGAGGTCTTCCGCTCGAGCGACCGCTTCGGTGAAGTGCCCATCGAACAGCAACAGTGCGACCCTGAGCCGATCGAGCTCGACATTGCGTCCCGGATTCAGCCGTGCAGCCGCATCCCCCTCGCGTGCGGCTTCTTCGAACAGGCCGAGATGGTAGTAGGCGCGCATGCGTGCCACGTGCGCGAGATCGAGGGAAGGGTCCAGGGCCAGGGCCGCGGCGCTGCGATCCAGCACGATGTGCCACTCGAAGCCGCCGTACACCGTGCCCGCCGCGTTCGCGATCGCCAGGTGCGCGTCGGCCAGCGATCCGTCCTCCTCGAGAGCCAGCCGAGCTTCGACATCTGCTCGCTTGCCCCAGTCGACCGCTTCGGCGGCGTGTGCGTACCGGACGCTGAACCATGCACACGCGGTCGCGATGCCCGCTCGCGCCAGTGCGTACTGGGGATCCAACGCAAGCGCCTGCTCGAACTGCGTGATCGCCGCACGCATGTTCGCCTCGGTGTAGTTCAACAGGAGACTGCGGCCGCGCAGGTAGAAATCGTAGGCCGCCGGGTTATCGGTGTAGCGTGTGTGCAGACGGGCGCGGTCGGGTCCAGCCAACTCGATGCGCAGCGCGGCGACGACCTGCTCGGCGACTCGGTCCTGAAGGTCGACCAGCGCTGATCGCGGCTCCGCGTAGGTGTGCCCCCATACCGCGACGCCGTCCGCAGCGACGAGCTGCACGGTCACCCGATATGCTTGTTCACTCAGCTGGACTGTCCCAAGTACGAGGTGTTCAACCCCGAGGGCTGCGGCGACTGCCGCGGGGGACGCCGACGAGGCCGAGAAGGGCAGGACCGCCGACGTGGGGCGGACGCCGATCCGCCGGGTGCCGGCCAGCCGGGTGGTGATCGCGTCTGCGAGACCGGTGCCGAGGTACGAACCCTCGACCCGGCCCGCCGTCAACACGTGGAACGGGATCACCGCCAGCTGGGTGGTCGCCGTTGCACCCACGTCCCTTGTCAGCGGCGGGCGCCCCCGAGTCTCGAACCGCCACGCCAGCCCCGAACTGACCGCCAGGACCGCGACCACTGCGACCAAACCGGAGGTTCGGGTCCACTGCCATCCTGGCACCAGCGATGCCGGGATGGCGCTGGCCTTCGGCAGCGGCGCGGCCGACACATCCTGGATCGCCGGCGCCTCCGCGTGTCCGATGAAGCGATAACCGCGCCGCGCGAGGGTTTCGATGAACACCGGCGCCTCGGCGGAATCGCCGAGCGCCTGGCGCAGCTTCTTCACCGCGGTGTTCAAGCCGTGCTCGTAATCCACGAAGGTGTCGGCACTCCACAGGCACTCGCGCAGGCGATCGCGCGTGACGATGTCGCCGGGCTTGGCGAGCAGGACGCTAAGGATTTGCGACGGCTGATCCTGGAGGTGGATCCGCGCGCCGTCCCGGTACAGCTCGCCGGTTGCGCGGTCGAAGTCGAACTGCGCAAAGCGAACGCGGCCGGGACCCAAGCCGGTGGGCATGGCTCGTCAGGAGGCGGGCCGAGTTTAGCGAGTTTTGGAACCGACCGTCAATCTCGCTCGCGTTGCGGGGCACGGCCGTCGTTGACCGGGTCACGGAGACCGCGGGCAGGGCATTTTTAGGCGGTTCACCCTCGATTCACCCGGGGGTCACCCCGCGGGCATCGAAATGTGGCCGCTGATGCCATACGGTCACGGCGTGCTCGAAGACGCTCCGCCGGAGCGCTATCAAATGTCAACGCAGGAGGCGCCATGCTGAAGAAACTGGTCGTGACCGCAACTCGGCTCCGTCATGTGATCGTCATCGTGGTTGCCTGGATCGCCTTTGCCGGGGTGACTGGCATCCCGGTCGATGCTGGCCGGAGCGGTATTGGCGACGCTCGCTCGGGGTACGCGGCCGGGCAGATTCCGCAGGGCAGCGTCTGGGTAGTCAACCGTGATCGCGGCGAGCTGACGGTGTTCGACGCCCGCACCGGGGCGGTGCTTGCCACTCAGCCGGTCGGCGCCGGGGCGCATGACATCTGCATCTCCGAGCACGCCGGCAAGGCCTACATCTCCGCCGAGACGATCAATGCGGTCACCGCCGTGGACATCCGGACGCTGGAGACCGAGTCCATTCCCGTCGCACCGCTGCCGCATCATGTCGAGCCGAGCCCCGATGGGCGCACGATCTACGTCAGCCTGGCCTCCCACACGGCCACGGTCGGCACGCCGGCGCTGGCGGCCATCGACACGAGCGATCACCGCGTCAGCTATACGCCCACCAGCATGAACCCTGCTGCGCGGTCGCATGGTCCGTTCGTCTCGCACGACGGCGCAACGGTCTACGTCGCGCACGACCTCGGCGACGAGGTGACTGGTATTTCCACCCAAACTGGCAGCATCGACTTCTCGGTGCCGGGGATCCTCAGGGCCGAGGAAGCGGTCGCGACCCGGACGGGGGGCGAACTGTGGGTGTCGTCTCGCGGCGATGGCACGGTCAAGCGGATCGACCTCGCGACACAGCGCATCACCGCGTCGATTCCCGTGGGCGTCCAGCCCGAGTCCGTGATGCTGACGCCATCCGAGCACACGCTGGTCGTCAGCCTGCGCGGGACGCCGGCCATGCTGGCGTTCGTCGATACCCGGGACTTGACGCTGCTCGGCGTTGTGCCGATCGGCGAGGCGGGAACATTCGGCGATCTCGCGGTGATGACCGACGACGGCCGGTATGTG
>Ga0207697_10000065_pt1 | contig 44779 bp, 31 predicted proteins | sample KBSSwiS5withPhiX_FD_184293 | JGI IMG/M metagenome (GOLD analysis project Ga0207697, IMG submission 184293) | Switchgrass rhizosphere microbial communities from Kellogg Biological Station, Michigan, USA, with PhiX - S5 (SPAdes) (version 2) | ecosystem: Host-associated > Plants > Roots >... | reverse complement strand
CGCGACCGTCGAGCCGCGTGACCCGACCGCCCGCAGCGCGCACCAATGGCATCGCGGCTGCGTGCGAAACGGCATCGGCCTTCAACGACACGAACGCATCGAGTTGTCCGTCCGCGACGAGCGTCATCTCCAGACCGCCCGACACGATGATGCGCACGCCGCGGACCTTGCCACCGAGTCTGCGCACCGCGTCCGACGTTCGCGCAACTTCGGCGTCGGTGAAATGCGACGTCAGCACGATCGAGACGACGGCGTCGGCGAGCGCATCCCGGCCGGATACGCGCGCCGTGCGGCCATTCACCGTGGCCACACTCCCTTCGGCGTAGCGGGCGATCACCTGCGCCGCCGGCGCGTGCGTAACGCCCACGCGCGTGATGCCGTCCTCCTGATAGGCGAGCGTCACCGAGAACCACGGCAGGCCCGCAGCGTAGTTGACCGTTCCATCGAGCGGGTCGACGATCCAGCGCTCGCCGCCGTCAGGGCCGCTTGCGCCGGCCTCTTCCGACAGGATGGCCGCGCCGGGCGTCAGCGCGCGGATGCCGCGCATCACGCTCGCCTCCGATGCAAGGTCCGCCTCCGTGACGACGTCGCGCAGCGACTTGCGGCTCACGTTGAGCGCGCCGCGCTGCATCGCCGTCAGCGTGCTTGCGGCATCGGCGGCGATCGCCTCGGCGCCCGCGAGAATGGACGTGTAACGGTCGTAACGGTCGGCGGTCATGCCTGCCCCGGATAGTCGGCGGGCAGCTCGAAGTCGTGAATCGGGCCGAAATCGCCGATCGGCACGACATGGCTGACGATGCCGCTTCCGCTGCCGTACGTATGCAGTGCGATGCCGGGTGGCTCGAGAATCCATCGCGTGGGCTCGCCGTCGCGCAGGTCGAGCGCCACCTGGTGCGCGGTGCTCGGTGCGACGAAGCCGATCGTGCCCGCGAAGCGCGTGACGATCGGCCGGTGATAGTGGCCCGCGACGATCCGCTCGATTTCCGGATGACGTGAAACCAGCGGGGCGAACGTCGGCGCGGTTCGACACATCATCGGGTCCATCGCCGGCACGCCGGTGCGAAACGGCGGGTGGTGCATGAACACGATCGTCGGGCTGCCATTGCCTTTCGCCAGTGCTTCCGCAAGCCACGCTTCGCGTGCGGCGCAGACGATCCCGCCGTGCTCCCCGGCAATCACCGTGTCGAGTGCGATGAGCCGCACCGGATAATCGTCGATGACGTACTGCAGGAAATCGGCATGCTGGTGCAGATACCGATGGCGATCGCCGAGGCATTCGCGCATCACGTCGCGCCGGTCGTGGTTGCCGGGGATCACGAACGTGGGCATCGGCAGCGACGCAAGCATTGCGTCGATCTCGCGGTATTCGGCGGGAAGACCGCAATCGGCGAGATCGCCGGTCGCGAGCACGCAATCGGGTGCCGGATCGAGCGCTGCGATGGCCGCGACGGCTCGCCGCAGCATCTCGTTCGTGTCGATGCCGCCATACGCCATGACGCCCCGCGGGCGTACGTGGAAATCAGTGATCTGGGCGATGATCATCGGCGTACCCGGTGCGGGGGCAGCAGTCGTCTGCCGCCCGCACCGAAGCTCGTCACTTCATCAGCGCCGCCGTTTCCTTCTGCAGCCGCTCGAACCCGGCCTTCGGCTCGATCTCGCCACGCATGACGCCGGTGATGATCTCGCGTTGCGCGCGCCACGTGCGCACCGAGTTGCCGCCAGGGTAGCCCTGCCACGGCACCGACCGGTCCATCTGCAGCGCAACGGTCTTGAAGTTCGGGTTCTTGTCGTAGAACGGGCCGAGGAATTCGGGTCCCGTCGCCCGCAGGTTCGTCGGCAGGTAGCCTGTCGTCTCGACGACGATCTTCTGCGCTTCCGGTCCCGTGACGTACTTCAGGAACTCCCACGCTGCCTTCTGCTTCTTCGGGTCGCGCGTCGTGATGATCGCCGCATTGCCGCCGGTAGGCAGGCCGCCCTTCGCCTTGTTGTCGATCGGAAAGATCGCCGTGCGCAGCGTGAACTTGTCGCCGATCAGGTCCGTCACCTGGCGCAGCCGCGCCGGCGTGTCGAAGAAGATGCCGATCTTGCCGGCGATGAATTGCTGCCGCGATTGATCCCAGTCGATCAGCGGCATGCCGCCCTCGGTGACGAAGCGGCGGAATGTCTGCAACGTCTTCACACCGACGTCGGGCCCGCCGAGCGGTACCGCGTCGCCGTCGACGACGGTCGCACCGGCCTGCGTGATCATCGCGTGGTAGAGCCACACATCGGGCCAGTCATGGACGTTGTACGCGATGCCCGCGACATCGGGTCCGGCGGTTTTGATCTTTGCGGCGAGCGCCATGATGCCTTCCCAGTTGTCGGGCATCTTGTCCGGATCGCCGCCGGCCTTTTTCACGAGATCGACGTTGTAGTACATGATGGGCGTCGACGCGTTGAAGGGCAGCCCGTAGAGCTTGCCGTCGACCTTGCCGAGCGCGACGATCTTCTCCGAGTAGTTCTTGTCGCGAAATTCCTTGCTCTCCGCGGCGAGCAGCGGTCCGAGGTCGACGACCTGGTTCCGCTGCGCGAGCGTGCGGCCGAGCTCGGAAAGCAGATGGAAGCCCGAGTAGTAGACGTCGGGCAGCTGGTTGGTCACCGCCTGCCGCATCATCGTCTGATGCCCGTCGTCGTAGGTGGGCGCCGGTGCACGGAACTCGATCTTGATGTCGGGATGCAGTTTCATGAATTCCGCGGCGATGGGCTCGTGGAATTTGGCAAATGCAGGGAACGCGTACAAGACGTCGAGCGTCACCGGCTGCGCGCGGGCCGCCGATACGGCGACCGTGCCAGCGAGCGCGGCCAGGCCCAGCAAAAGCTTCAATTTCCTCATCGTTCTCTCCTTGGTGGATACGTCACAGTCACGCTCACTTGATACCCGTCATCGTGATGCCGTCGATGAAGCGGCGGCGTGCGATCAGAAAGGCGATGACCAGCGGCGCCGTCAGCACCGTTGCCGCGGCGGTCAGTGCGCCGTAGTTCGAGCCGGTCTCGGCGTCGGCGAAGAACATCATGCCGAGCGGGGGTGTCGCGAGATTAGTGTCCGAGATGACGATCAGCGGCCAGTACAGGTCGTTCCAGTGCGCGACGATCGAGAACACGGCAAATGCCGCGATCGCGGGCCATGCGCTCGGCACGACGATCACCCAGACGATCTCGAACTCGCTCATGCCGTCGAGGCGCGCCGCGTGGATGATCTCGTCGGGATAGCTCTTGAAGAACTGGCGGAACAGAAAGATCGCGAACACCGACAGAAAGAACGGCATCATGATCGCGAAGTACGTGTTCAGGAGGCCGAGCTCGGCCAGCCCCATATAAAGCGGCAGCGCCGGCACCTGGATCGGGATGCACAGGCCCATCAACACCAGCGCCAGCAGCGCGGCGCGTCCGGGAAACCGCAGCTTGGCTAGCGCGTAGGCGCACGGGACGGCGACCAGCACCTGCACGAGCAGGATTCCCGCGCAGACGATGACGCCGTTCAGCGCGAAGCGTAAGAGCGGCACCTTGCTGAGCGCGCGGCCGTAGTTCTCGACGGCGCTGAAATGCTTCGGCCACAGGCTGAAATCGACGGCGAAGATCTCCGACGGCGACTTGATCGACGTGATCAGCATCCACACGAACGGCAGCAGGATGAAGATCGCGCCTGCGATCAGGATCCCGTGCACGACGACGAGCGACAGTGCGCGACGCGCGAGCGCGGCGGCCGGCGTGGTGTGCCGGACGGCGGGCAGGGGCAGCGCGGAGGCGGGTGCTGCCATCAGTAGTGAACCCGTCGTTCGAGTACGAACGTCTGCAGGATCGAGAACAGCAGCACGAACGCGAGGAAGATCAGCGTGAGCGCCGCCGCATAGCCCATGTGGAAGTATTGGTAGCCCTCGAGATAGATCGCGTACAGCAACACTTCCGACGAGCCCATCGGTCCGCCGCGCGTCATCACCGCGACGGTATCGAACACCTTGAACGCGGTGATCGACGTCGTCACGATGACGAACATCGTCGTCGGACCGAGCAACGGCCACGTGATCGTCACGAAGCGGTCGATGCCGCTGCGGCAGCCATCGATCTCGGCGGCCTCGTAGAGATCGCGCGGGATCGCCGACAGGCCGGCCAGGAACAGCACCATGTTGAAGCCGACGAGCTGCCAGATGCCGATCGCGGCCAGTGTCGGCAGCACGTACGCCGGCTCGCTCAGAAACGGAATCGCGTCGAAGCCCATTGCGCGCAACACGCCGTTCACCGGGCCGAGGCGCGGATGGAGGATGAATTGCCACACGGTCGCCATCGCGATCAGCGTCGACGTGACCGGCAGGAAATAGATGACCTCGTAGAACGATCGCGTTCGCTTGCGCTTGTGCAGCAGCACGGCAACGAGGAGCCCGAGGCCGACTGCGCCGGGCAGCACGATCGCGACGTAGACGAACGTATTGGCGAGCGAGCGCCGGAAGACGGGATCGCCGAGCGCCTTGCGGAAGTTGTCGAGGCCGAGGAAGTGTGATTCGAGCGCGCCGAGCTTGAAGTCCGTGAAGCTCAAGTACAGCAGCACCAGCAGCGGAACGACATTCGTCAGCAACAGCAGCAGGAACGCGGGAAACGCGAAGCCGATGCCCGCCACGCGCTCGATCATCCGCTGGCGGTCCGGGTGCGGCGAATGCGCGACGTAAGGAATGGCCGCGGCGCTCGTCATGTGAGTGCGCGGGCGCGCGACGGCGCAATCGTTGCGAAGGGCGGTGCGTTGTCGTCGGTGATCCGTTCGCCGTCGGCATCGAACACGTGGCACGCAGCAGGCGCGAATTGCAACGCGAGCTCGCTGCCGTCACACGCGAACGCTTCGAGCGGGGCCGCGACCGCGCACGTGACGCTGCCATGTGCCGGTGCAGCGAGATCGACGTGCAGGATGTGGCCTGCGCCGAGATTCTCGCTGCGGCGCAGCCGGCCGGCGAGCACATGCATGCCGGGTCGTGCAGTCCCGGCCGGCGCGGGTGTCAACGACTCGGGACGGATGCCGAGCGTCAATGCCGATCCAGGGGAGCGGCCAGCGCGAACGGATACCTGCTGACCGAACAGCTCGACGAGGCCGTCGGTGTTTGCCTTGGCGGGAAGCAGGTTGATTGCCGGCGTGCCGATGAACTGCGCGACCCTGACGTTGGCCGGTCGCGCGTAGAGGTCGCCCGGCCGTCCGAGCTGCAGGATCTCGCCGTTGTCCATCATCGCGACGCGATCGGACATCGTCATCGCCTCGACCTGATCGTGCGTCACGTAAACGAATGTCGTTCCGATGCGCGCGTGCAGTTCCGCGAGCTCGCTGCGCATGTGCACGCGCAGCTTCGCGTCGAGATTGGACAGCGGCTCGTCCATCAGGAACGCCGCGGGCTGGCGCACCATCGCGCGGCCGAGCGCCACGCGCTGTCGCTGGCCGCCCGACAGCTGCGATGGCCGGCGGTCGAGCAGGCCGTCGATCTGCAGCTGCTTCGCCACGGCATGCACTTCGTCGGTGATACCGGCCATCACCTTGCGCCGACGCGGCGACAGCAGGCGCAGCAGCGGCAGCCGCTCGGCGAGCCGAAGCCGTGACATCACGAGGGGCAACGCGATATTGGCGAACACCTTCATGTGCGGATACAACGCGTAGCTCTGGAACACCATCGCCACGTGCCGCTCGTGCGGCCGCAGGTGGTCGACGGGTACCCCGCCGATCAGCACCGAGCCGGTCGACTGGGGCTCCAGGCCCGCGATGATGCGGATGAGCGTCGACTTGCCGCAGCCGGATGCGCCGACGAGCGTCAGGAATTCACCGTCGGCAACGTCAAGGCTGATGTCGCGGAGCACAGGAACGCCCGCGAACGATTTGCCGATCGACTGGAGTGTGACGCTGGCCACTTCGTTATCGCTGCTGCGACGCCGGCACTTCGCGACGCACGGCATGCGGATAGACATCGGCCAGCACGTCGTCGATCCATAGCGTCGCAAGTCCCGGGACTTCGCCGAAGCGGACGGAAACGCTTCTGTCGTCGAAGTCGTAGATGACCGCGCCGAGCCACTTCTCGCCCGGCATGTCGGGCTGGTTCTCCGGGCCGACCAGAAAACCCGACGAGGGGGCCCAGACATAACGGCAGCCATCGAACGTTGCGTCGTGCCAGCGGTGCAGGTGGCCGGAGGCGACGATGGCAACATCGTGACTGCGTACGAGATCGAGTAGTGGCGCGCGCTGCGCCGGCTTCACCGACCAATAGCCGGTATCGGGCTCGTCGGGCGCATCGAGAAACAGGGGCCGGTGCGTGAACCACGCGATCCTGCGCCCGTCGGCCGACGCATGCGCCAATTGCAGCCACTCGAACTGGCGTCGCTCGTCGTCGGTATCGCTGCCGAACAGCATCGAGTCGATGCCAATCAGGCGCCACTGTCCGACGTCGTGCAGCCACCAGTCGGGTCCGATATTGCGCCGCCAGCGGTCGAGGCGCCTGGCATCGACGGGTTGGCGCTCGTGGTGCGCTTCGCCGACGTCGTGATTCCCGGGCACGGCGAGCACGGCGCCGGGCAACGATCGCAACAGCTCGCCGCAGAGGCGCATGTCGTCGTCGACGTCGGCGCCGTCGACGGTCAGGTCGCCGGTGTGGATCGTCACGTCGGCATCCTGTCGCGCGATCCAGTCGGCGAGCGGCGCCCAGTTCGCGAGAAACTGGCGCTTGGCGGCGCCAAGATGCGTGTCGGAGATCTGCAGTACGCGCACGTTTGAGGTCACCTGCGGTTCATCGATTTGCGACGAGTGCGGCGGCGTGCGCTGGCGAACGGACAAGCAGCCACCGGCGCGGGATCGGGATCATAATATATGGATGTTTCGCGCGCGTGACAAATGTATTCGCCCATTCGTCGGCGCACGATTGTGCTCGTCGCCAGGGCTGCCGCGGGGAAATGAGCGAGGGATGGCCGACGCGTGAAGCAGCTGATCGTGTTCGATTTCGACGGCGTGATCGCCGACAGCGAGATCCTCGCCAACACGGTGCTCGCGGAATTCGTCACCGAGCTCGGCGTGTCGATGACCGTCGAGGATGCGCTGCGGACGTTCATGGGCAAGCGGCTCGCCGACGTGCTCGCGTCTATCGGAACCACGATCGGCCGTCCGCTCGGCGCCGAAGCCGTCGAGGAATTCCAGCGACGCACGCTGGCAAGGTTCCGGACGCATCTTCGCGAAGTGTCGGGTGTGCGCGGTTACCTGCAGTCCGTCGCGCATGTCGACTGCTGCATCGCTTCGGCGTCGTCGCCCGACAGACTCGCTGTGTGCCTCGACGTGCTCGGGCTGGCCGCCCGTTTCGGCACACACGTTTACAGCGCGTCGATGGTCCCTCGCGGCAAGCCCCATCCCGATCTCTTCCTGCATGCGGCCGCGCAGTTCGGCGTTACACCTGAAACGGCGATTGTCATCGAGGACAGCCCGCACGGCGTTCGCGCGGGCGTAGCGGCGGGGATGACGACGATCGGCTTCCTCGGCGCTTCGCATATCCGATCGGGACACGACGCGCGGCTCGTCGACGCGGGTGCGCATCACATCGCGCGCACGTATGACGACGTCGCCGAGATCACGGCCCGGCTCATGCGCTGACGCCGGCATTGGCCCTCGCGTCAACGCTTCCCCAGCGCAAGCGTTACCGCGGCGCGCGCCGTCGACTCGTCGGTGACGAACACCGAGCCATAACCACCGCGCAATACGGCGGCAAGCGCCTGCACCTTGTGGCGGCCACCGGCGGCGAAGACGACGGTGGGTACGCGCGACAGCTCGGCCAGCGGCAGCGCGATCGCGCGTCGATTCAGCGCATGGTCGATCGGCACGCCGTTGGCATCGATGAACTGCCCGATGATGTCGCAGACGGCGCCCGCTGCGCGCAACTCCCGGATGCCGACGTCTTCGGGCAGCCCGTAACGGACGAGCATCGAGCGCTTCGTCACGTCGCCGACCGAAAGCACGGCGAGCTCGTCGGTCTCGATGCGCCGGAACGCGTCGCGGAAAATGTCCTGCGCGATGATCGTGTCGCGCGATTGCGGACTGCCCGCGTAGATCGGTGCGGCGAGATACTGGCACTGCGAGTTGAGCCTCCGCGCGAGCTCGCTGACGATGTCGAACGTGTTGATCTCGAGGCCGCGCGTCAGTCCGCCCATCATCGAGTTCACGCACAGTTCCGGGTAGCGGCCGGCGCGCACGTGCCGGTTCATCTCGCGCAGCGTTCGGCCCCAGCCGATGCCGAAGCCGCGAATCCGGTGGCTTTCGAGGTAATGCGAGACGAAGTTCGCCGTCGCGCGGCCCAGGATCACCGGCACCTGCTCCTCGTCCTCCGGCGTAGGGACCACGACCGCGTCCTTCAGCTTGAAGTCACGGATCAGCTGCTGCTCGACCTCCACACAGCTCGCGAGCTCGGAGTTGAGGGTGATGCCGACGAGGCCGTTGCGGCGAGCGTCGACGAGGATGCGGTTGATCCGCAGGCGCGTGGTGCCGAGCCGGCGCGCGATGTCGGCCTGCGTGAGACCTTCCATGTAGTACAGCCAGGCCGCCCGAACTTCGAGCTGCTTCTCGGCGATCAGCATGCCGGGTGCTGCGAGCGGGCGGATGCCCTCGACCTCAAAGCGTCGGCGCAGGGACGGTAGGTCTGGATCGTCGTCACGCGGCGATACTAGACCGCGTGCATTGCAGAAGCAAGCCGGCGTTTACATTTGTATCGCGGGGCCGGCCACGGACCCGTTTAGGGACGCGCGGTGCCGCAAGGCCCGCCTGGGGTCAACGCATCGCTACGCGCGGCGAGCGCTCGTTCGGGGCCAGCCGGCGCGTCAGAACGGGATGTCGTCGTCGAAGTCGTCGACGTTCTTTTTCGCGCCGCCGCCCTTGGGTGTCGGTGCGCCGCCGCCTTCTCGCCGGGCGCCCCCGCTCGCAGTTCCGCCGCCGCCACTGCTGAATTCGGCATCGCCACCGGCGCTGTCACGCCCGCCGCCTATCAGTTGCATCCGGTCGGCGACGATCTCGGTCGAATACTTCTCGACGCCGTCCTTGTCCGTGTATTTGCGGGTCTGCAGCCGGCCCTCGATGTAGACCGAGCGCCCTTTTTTCAGGTACTCACCGGCTACTTCGGCCTGGCGGCCAAACAGCACGACGCGGTGCCATTCGGTGCGCTCCTGCTTCTCGCCGCTCTTGTCCTTCCACTGCTCGCTCGTCGCGATGTTCAAGTTCGTCACCGCATCGCCGCCCGTCGTGTAACGCGTCTCAGGGTCGCGGCCGAGATTGCCGAGCAGGATCACCTTGTTGACCGAAGCCATGTCTTAATCCTCGAATAGCCGATTGGGAATTGATCGCGCGCGAAGCATCCCCATCTATCGGAGTCGTGCCAGGCCGAGCATGATCCGATCGCGGGCACAAATGGGTTAGAGCGGACTCGCGAATCGCAATATACTAGCAGGTTGCCCTTTCGCAATCTCGGCCCTGCGGATTAGTTCCGGCGGCCGATTGCGCATCCGTACATACGCATGGACCAGATTCGCATCCGCGGCGCACGCACGCACAATCTCAAGAACCTGAGCCTCGATCTGCCGCGCCACCGGCTGATCGTCGTCACCGGACTGTCGGGCTCGGGCAAGAGCTCGCTCGCCTTCGACACGCTGTACGCGGAAGGCCAGCGCCGGTACGTCGAGTCGTTGTCGGCCTACGCACGGCAATTCCTGCAGCTGATGGAAAAGCCCGACGTCGACCTGATCGAAGGGCTGTCACCGGCGATCTCGATCGAGCAGAAGGCCACGTCGCACAATCCGCGGTCGACGGTCGGCACCGTCACCGAGATTCACGACTACCTGCGGCTCCTGTTTGCGCGCGTCGGCGATCCGTACTGCATCAACCATCCGGAGCAGAAGCTGTCGTCGATGACGATCTCGCAGATGGTCGACGCGACGCTCGCCATGCAGGAGGACACGCGGCTGATGATCCTGTCGCCGGCGGTCGTCAACCGCAAGGGCGAGCAGGTCGACCTCTTCGCCGAGCTTCGCGCGAAGGGCTTCGTGCGCGTGCGGGTCGACGGCACCGTATGCGAGATCGACGCGGTGCCGAAGCTCGCCAAGTCGACGAAGCACACGGTCGAGGTCGTCGTCGACCGGCTGAAGGTGCGCGAGGAATTCAAGCAGCGGCTCGCAGAATCGTTCGAGACGGCGTTGCGGCATGGCGATGGCCGCGCGATCGCCGTCGAGATGGACACCGGCCGCGAACACCTGTACTCGGCGAAGTTCGCATGTCCGATCTGCAACTACTCGCTGTCGGAGCTCGAGCCGCGGCTCTTCTCGTTCAACAATCCCGTCGGCGCGTGCCCGCGCTGCGATGGGCTCGGATCGATCACGTTCTTCGATCCGAAGCGCGTCGTCGCATTTCCGCAGCTGTCGCTCGCGTCCGGCGCGATCAAGGGCTGGGATCGGCGCAACCAGTTCTATTTCTCGATGCTGCAGGGCCTCGCGAAGCACGTCGGCTTCGAGGTCGACAAGCCGTTCAATAAGTTGCCGGAGCGTGTGCAGAACATTGTCCTGTACGGCTCGGGCGACGAGAAGATTCCGTTCACCTACCTGAGCGATCGCGGCAGGACGATGACGCGCGAGCACGTGTTTGAAGGCATCGTGCCGAACCTCGAGCGGCGCTATCGCGAAACCGACAGCCTGATGGTTCGCGAGGAGCTCGCCAAGTACCTGAACAACAAGCCGTGTCCCGAGTGCGCGGGCACGCGCCTCCGGCGCGAAGCGCGCAACGTCAAGGTGGGCAATGGTGACGACGCGCGGCCGATCTACGAGCTCTCGGCGTGGCCGCTCAAGCAGACGATGGAGTACTTCTCGCGCCTGAAGCTGCCCGGCCACAAGGCGGCGATCGCCGACAAGATCGTCAAGGAAATCGTGTCGCGGCTCAACTTCCTGAACAACGTCGGCCTCGATTACCTGTCGCTCGACCGGTCGGCGGAAACGCTGTCCGGCGGCGAAGCGCAGCGCATCCGCCTCGCATCGCAGATCGGCTCGGGATTGACCGGTGTGATGTATGTGCTGGACGAGCCGTCGATTGGCTTGCACCAGCGCGACAACGACCGGCTGCTGGCCACGCTCAAGCATCTGCGCGATCTCGGCAACAGCGTCATCGTCGTCGAGCACGACCACGACGCGATCATGACGGCCGACTACGTCGTCGACATGGGCCCGGGCGCCGGCGAGCACGGCGGCCAGGTCGTCGCGCAAGGTACGCCCGACGAGATCCGTCACGCGCCGCATTCGTTGACGGGGCAATATCTGGCGGGTCGCCGGCAGATCCCGATACCTGCCACGCGTCATCCGGTGGACCCGGAGCGGGTGTTGACCATCACCGGTGCGTCGGGCAACAACCTGCGCGACGTCACGCTGCAACTGCCGGTGGGATTGTTCGTCTGCGTGACCGGCGTATCGGGTTCCGGCAAGTCGACGCTGATCAACGACACGCTGTACCACGCCGTTTCGCGCCACCTGTACGACAGCTCCGACGAGCCGGCGCCGTTTCACACCATCGAAGGGCTCGATCATTTCGACAAGGTGATCAGCGTCGACCAGAGTCCGATCGGCCGCACGCCGCGGTCCAACCCGGCAACGTACACGGGCCTGTTCACGCCGATTCGCGAACTGTTCGCGCAGGTGAAGGAAGCACGCGAGCGCGGCTATGGTCCGGGGCGCTTCTCGTTCAATGTCAAGGGTGGCCGCTGCGAAGCGTGCCAGGGCGACGGGCTCATCAAGGTCGAGATGCACTTCCTGCCCGATGTCTACGTGCCCTGCGACGTCTGTCACGGCCAGCGCTACAACCGCGAGACGTTGGAGATCCGCTACAAGGATCGCAACATCCACGACGTGCTGTCGATGACGGTCGAGCAGGCCCACGCGTTCTTCGAGCCGGTGCCCAATGTCGCCCGCAAGCTGCACACGCTGCTCGACGTCGGCCTGGGTTACATCACGCTCGGCCAATCCGCGACGACGCTGTCGGGCGGCGAGGCTCAGCGCGTCAAGCTCTCGCTCGAGCTGTCGAAGCGCGACACGGGTCGCACGCTGTATATCCTGGACGAGCCGACAACCGGGCTGCACTTTCACGACATCGAGCTCCTGCTGACGGTGCTGCACCGGCTGCGTGATCACGGCAACACGGTCGTCGTCATCGAGCACAACCTCGACGTCATCAAGACGGCGGACTGGGTCATCGACCTCGGTCCGGAGGGCGGTGCCGGTGGCGGCCAGGTGATCGCGCAGGGCGCGCCGTCCACGATCGCATCCGTCGAGGCGAGCTACACGGGCCGCTACCTCAAGCCCGCGCTGGGTTCGCTGTCGGCCGCGGAGAATGGTCGAATCGAGCGCCGCGCGTCGATCCGCGCGGGACGTTCACGCAAGGCATCGAGCGATCTCATCGGCTGAAACGCGCCCAGCACAGTAAGCTCCCTCCTTTTGGAATTCGGGAGGCCGCATGCGCGCCTTTGCTGTTCTCGCGGCGGCTGCAGTCGTCGTATCGGTGGTATCGCCGCTGGCGCATGCGCAGGCAACGCGGGATCCATCACCCGTTGCAGGTCAGTCGCGTCCGAAGATCTGCCTCGTGCTGTCGGGAGGCGGGGCGCGTGGCGTTGCGCATGTGGGCGTCCTCAAAGCGCTCGAGGCGTTGCGTGTTCCCATCGACTGTATCGCCGGCACCAGCATGGGCGCGGTCATCGGCGGCGCGTACGCGAGCGGCATGGAAACGACCGAGATGGAAAAGGTGATCGGAGGACTCAGCACCGAGATCCTGTTTCGCGAAAAGCCGCCGCGGCAGGACCAGACGATTCGCCGCAAGCTCGACGACCGCTCGCTCCTGTTCGGGATCGAGCTCGGCTTGCGCGATGGCGGCATCGACTTCCCGAAAGGCGTCGTCAGCGGCGTGCAGCTGGAAAGCGTGCTGCGGCAGCTCGTGAAGACGCCGGGGTTCAGGGAATTCGACGCCCTGCCGATTCCCTATCGCGCCGTGGCCACCGATCTCGTGTCGGGCAAGGCGATGGTATTCCACGACGGTGACCTCGCGAACGTCATGCGGGCGAGCATGTCGGTGCCCGGCGCGATCGCGCCGGCTGCCATTGGCGACGCAATCTACGTCGACGGGGGTCTCACCGACAACCTGCCCGTCGACGTCGCGCGTTCGATGGGCGCGGACATCGTCATCGCGGTCAACCTGGGTACGCCGCTCCTGAAGCGCGAAGAGCTCGGATCGGTGTTCGGCGTGACCGGACAAATGATCAACATCCTGACCGAGCAGAATGTCCGCACGTCGCTCTCGTCGCTGAAGTCCACCGACATCCTGATCGAGCCCGCGCTCGGCGACTTCTCGGCCACCGATTTCGACCACCTTCCCGTCACCGTCCCGATCGGTATCGCCGCCGTGGAGGCGGTGACGGCGCGGCTCGCGCCGCTCGCGTTGCCGCCGGAGCGCTACGCGCAACTTCGTATCGCGCAAACGACGACTCCGCCACGGGACGAGCGGCCGATTGCCGAGATCCGCTTCCGGCATCTCGAGCGTGTGAATGCGGACGCGGCCGGCGCCGAACTCGACACGAAAGTTGGCAAGCCGCTCGACGAGGCAATGCTCGATCGCGACCTGCGACGGCTGTTCGGCAGTGGCGACTTCGAGCACATCGGCTACCGCGTGATCGAGGAGTCGGGTCGCCGCGTGCTCGACGTCGACGCCATCGAGAAGTCGTGGGGTCCGAACTACCTGCGTTTCGGTCTCGGGCTCGCGAGCGATCTGCAGGGCCAGAACACGTTCAACGCGGCGGTCAGCTATCGCCGCACGTGGATCAACGCGCTGGGAGGCGAGTGGCGCACGGATCTGCAGATCGGGCAGACGAGCCGGTTCTACAGCGAGCTCTATCAGCCGCTAGACAAAAGCCAGTTGCTGTTCCTCTCGCCACAAGTGGAAGTCGAGCGGCGTACCCTCGACGTGTTCCAGGCGTCACAACGTATCGCACGCTACGACGTTCGGCAGTCGACGCTGGCGCTCGATGTAGGCAGCAGCGTGACGAAATACGGTGAGGCGCGGGCGGGTATCCTGGCCGGTGTCGTCGACGCGACGCTCGACACCGGCCCAGTGGAGCTCGCGCCGCCGAACACGAAACCTCGTATCGGCGCATATCGGTTTCGGGCGATCCTGGACCAGCTCGACAGTGCGAACTTTCCGCGCTTCGGCTTTGCGTCGTCGGTCAACGTCAAGCTGTCGAGCAAGTCACTGGGCGCGACCGACGAATACCAGCGATGGGATGCCGACTTTCTCGCTGCGCACTCGTTCGGCCCGCACACGTTCCACGTTGCAGCCAAGGCGGGCGGCAGGCTCGGCGGCGATACGCTGCCGGTGTACGATCTCTTCCAGTGGGGCGGCTTCCTGCAGCAGTCGGGTTATCCGACCGGATCGCTGCTAGGCGAACACCTTTCGTTCGGACGCCTCGACTATTCGTACAAGCTGCTGAACCAGCGGTTGCTCGAAGGACTCTACGTGGGCGGATCGCTCGAAGCAGGTCGCGTCGGCTCACCGCTGGTACCGGGAAACGCCCCGGGTTTGCTGAAGTCGGCCGCGGTTTACCTCGGCGCGGACACGCCGGTCGGCCCGTTCTATCTCGGATTTGGCGTTGCCGCGGACGGCAGCCACAGTGCGTACCTGTTTCTCGGACGGCCCTGACGACGTCGCGGTCAGCCCTGCTGCGCAGGCGCCGCGACCGCGAACACGTCGACCCGTTGTGACTTGCCGCGGATTTCGACGGATCCGAGCGACTCGACGTCGACGCCGCGCAGATCGGCGTGCGTCGCCCCGTCGATCAGAATCGCGCGCGCTGCGACCTTGGTATGCGCTTCCAGCCGCGAGGCGAGGTTCACCGTGTCGCCGATGCACGTGTACGTCGCGCGCTCGTTCGTGCCCGTGTAGCCGGCCACCATGTCGCCAGACGCAATGCCGACGCCGATGCGGATCTGCGGCTTGCCCGCTGCGGCCTGCTCGGCGTTGAACAGCCGGATCAGGTCGATCATTTCGAGAGCAGCGCGCACCGCGGCTTCGCAATGGTCGGGCAGCGCCAGCGGCGCGCCGAAGATCGCCATCAGCCCGTCGCCCGCCATCTGGCTCACGATGCCGCCGTGTCCGCTGATCGCGTCGAACATCAGCGTGTAATACGTGTTGAGGAGCTCGATCGTTTCCTCGGGCGGTTGCGACTCTGCCAGTGGCGTGAATCCGCGGATGTCCGAGAACATCACCGACGCACGAACGCGCTTGCCGCCGAGCGCGAAGCCCGACCGCTGCAGGTCCTGCGCGACCTCCGGTGTCGCGAAGCGGCGCATCATCGCCTTCTGCTGGTCGCGCAGGCGCTTCTTCTCGAGGCTCGCGTTGATCCGTGCACGCAGCAGCACGGGGTTGACGGGCTTCGGCAGGTAGTCCTCGGCACCGAGCTCGATGCAGCGCACGACGCTGCCCGTGTCTTCGAGCGACGACGTGACGATGACGGGCAGGTCGCGCAGCTGCAGGTCGCCGACCATTCGCTCGAGCATCTCGAAGCCGTTCATTTCCGGCATCTCCATGTCGAGCAGCACGAGGTCGAAGCGCTCGCCGTGCAGCATCTCCAGCGCAACTCGCCCGTTCTCGGCGGCAGCCACCGAATGTCCCTGCAGCTCGAGGTTGCGCGCGAGCAGAAGGCGATTGACCTTGTTGTCGTCGACGATCAGCAAGCGCGCGCGGCCGGCCGCAGGCTCATTCACGGGTCAACTCCGCGAGCGCCGTGGCAGCCGCCGCGTAGCGCTGCGCCAGCGCGTCCAGCGGTGTGGCGTCGCCGGACGCGACGATCTCCGCGGCACGCACTTCGAGATCGCGTGCCGATGCCGCAAGCTCCAATGCACCGAACGTCATGCCGTTGGATTTCAGCGAGTGCGCGGCACGGCGCAAGCGCTCGACGCTGCGCTCGCCGAGTGCGGTGCGCATCTCGTCGAGCATCAGCGGCGCTTCGACGAGCAGCGTATCGACGAGCTCGCGCACGAAGTCCGCACCGGCAGTCGTCTTGAGTTCGTCGAACGTCGCGGTGTCGATCGTCGGTGGAGTCATCGCGTCAGCTCCGAAGTGCGGCTTTCATTGAGCGATCGCACGAGGTTGCACCTGCGTCAGGGCCTCGACCAGGCGCTCCACGCGAATCGGCTTCGTGAGGTAGTCGTCCATGCCGGCCGCGAGGCACATGTCGCGGTCGCCCTGCATCGCATTGGCGGTCATCGCGACGATCCGCGGCCGCTCGTGCGGTTGCCAGCGCGCGCAAATCTCGCGTGCGGCGTCAAGACCGTCCATCTCCGGCATCTGGACGTCCATCAAGATGACGTCGTACTTTTGCCGCCGCACCGATTCGATCGCTTCGAGGCCGTTCGACGCGAGATCCGCGCGATAGCCCATCTGCTGCAGAATGCGCAGGGCAAGCTTCTGGTTCACGACGTTGTCCTCGGCGAGCAGGATGCGCAGCGGATGCCGCGCCGCCATCTCGGGATCGAGCGTGGACTTCGTCGGCACCGCCGACGCTTTGGGCGCGTCGTCGTGCGTCAGCAGGCTCGCCAGCGTGTCGAAGAGCTGCGACTGGCGGACCGGCTTGGCGAGTGTCGCGTCGAACACGCCGTCGACCGCTTCGCGCCGACCGAGCGAGCTGAACAGCACGAGCGGCAATGAAGGCCGCACCGCGCGGATTCGTCGCGCGAGCTCGAGGCCATCCACGCCGGGCATGTGCATGTCGAGAATCGCGAGATCGAAGGGCTCGCCCCGTGCGACCCAGTCCAGCGCCGTATCGGGTGACTCGGTTTCGCGCGGCAGCATTCCCCACTTGCCCGTCTGCAGCGCGAGCACGCGCCGGTTGGTCGCGTTATCGTCGACGACCAGCATGCGCTTGCCGGCGAGCTGCGGCTGCTGGCCCACGAAATCGCGGCGGCTCGCGACGTGCAGTTCCGTGCGCCCCGCATGCACCGTGAAAAGAAACGTCGAGCCGCGCCCGGCGCCGCCACTTTCGGCCCACATCCGGCCACCCATCAGCTCCGCGAGACGCTTGCTGATCGCGAGTCCAAGCCCGGTGCCCCCGTACTTGCGTGTCGTCGACGAATCCGCCTGAGAGAACGATTGGAAGAGCCGACCCATGCTTTCGTCGCTGAGGCCGATGCCCGTGTCGCGGACGGCGAACGTGATCTCGACGTCGTCGTTCCGCGCGGGTCGGCTGCTGACGCTCAGCACGACCTCGCCGCGGTCGGTGAATTTCACCGCGTTGGAGAGCAGGTTGAGCAGCACCTGTCGCAGTCGCGTGACGTCGCCGCGCACGGCGGCCGGCACGTCGCCTTCGAACAGGTAGGCGATGTCGAGGTTCTTTTCTGCCGCACGGGCGCCGACGAGATCGAGCGCCGACTCGACGCATTCGCGCAGGTCGAACGGCTGCGATTCGATATCCATCCGCCCGGCTTCGATCTTCGAGAAGTCGAGAATGTCGTTGATGATCGTCAGCAGCGCGTCGCCGGAGTCGCGGATCGTGGCGACGTAGTCGTGCTGCTCGGGATTGAGCGGGGTGTCGAGCAACAGGCCGCTCATGCCGAGCACGGCATTCATCGGCGTGCGGATCTCGTGGCTCATCGTCGCGAGGAACGAGCTCTTCGCCTCGTTGGCCGCCTCCGCGGAGGCGCGCGCATCTTGCGCTTCCTGGAACAGCCGCGCGTTCTGCAGTGCGACGCCGACGTTGGCCGCGATCGTGCCGAGCAGCCGCTCGTCGTTGGCGCCATAGGCGTTTTCGATCCGCGTGCTCTGCACGCTGATGACGCCGAGCGTAGTGTCGGCCACGCGGATGGGAACACCGAGATAGGAGCGCGCCCGCTTGCCCATCACGGGTGAGCTGAGGTTCAGGCTTTCGCGGTCGGCCTCGCGATTGATGATCAGTGGCTTGCCCGACGCGATGATCCTGCTGGTCAGGCCATCGCCGTACGGCAGCGGATCGAGCCGGTCGCCGTGCTGGTAAGGGAAATAGATCCGGTTGTCCCGGCGCTCGAGCAGCGCGACGTACGCGATGTCGGCGTCGAAGAGTCGCCGCACCTGCTCGCCGACGAGTTCGAGCAGCGACGCGACATCGAGCTTTCCGGAAAGCTGCTGCGAGACTGTGTTGACCGTGTCGAGCTCGGCGGCGCGCTGCTGCGATTCGGCGAAGAGGCGCGCGTTCTCGATCGCCACCGTTGCCTGCAGCGAGAGGCCGACTAGAAACGCGAGATCGCTGTCGGTGAACGGCTCGGCAGCCGTGCGCCAGACGGCCATCACACCCTTCACCTTGTCGCCGGCCTTGAGCGGTGCCACCATCAGCCGCTCGTGCTCGGCCTTCTCGGTGCCGGCGATCTGGACTCCGCGCGAATCGGAGCCCGTGTCGTTGATGAACTCCGCGCGTCCGCTTTGCACGAGGCTGCCGATGATGCCGACCCCGGCCTTGATCTCAGTCTGCTGCAGCACGTCGGCGATGTCCCCGAGCGCCACGATCGCGTGATAGGTCTGCGCATCCACCTGCGGCAGGAAGATCGCGCTGTTGTCGGCGTTCAGCAGATTCTTCGCATGGCGCGCGATGCGGTCCATCACCGTCGGCAGGTCGAGCGTCGACGATATGTCGCGTCCGACCTCCGCAAGTGCCGCGGCCTCCCGCGTGCGGCGCTGCGTCTCGTCGAAGAGACGCGCGTTCTCGAGCGCGACGCTCATGCTGTTGGCGAGCGTCTGCAACAGGCGGACGTCCGATGCGTTGTAGGCGTTCTCCCGCTCCACGTCGATAAGGTTGATCAACCCGCGCGCCTGGTCGCCGGCCACGAGCGGGACCCAGAGCGCTGACTTCTCCGTCAGCGTACCGGGGAGCACGAAACTGCCGTATCGCGTCGCGGCGTCCGCCATATTCTCGTTGACCACCACCGTTTCGCGGCTACGAAGCACGTGGGCGGCGAATCCCGTCTCGCCGAGCGGGGCCGACGCGATGTCGATGCGCTTGCCCCGCTCGCAGGTATACGGATAGTGGATCAAGCCGGTCTGTGCATCGTGGATGCGGATGCTGAGGTCGGCCTGGTCGAAGATTTCGCGGATCTTGTCGCCGACTGCGTCGTAGATGCCCTGCATGCTGAGCTCGGCAGCCAGCGCCGCCTGCACGCTGTTGATGATCGCGAGCTCGGCGGCGCGCTGCTCGCTTTCCTTGAACAGCCGCTGCGTCTCGTCGAAGAGGCGCGCGTTCTCGAGTGCGACGCTCATGCTGTTGGCGAGTGTCTGCAGCAGCCTCACGTCCGACGGACTGAACGCATGCTCCCGCTCCATGTCGACGAGATCGATCACCCCGCGTACCTGATCGCCTGCCACCAGTGGGACGAAAACGGACGACTTCTCCATCTGGGTTCCGGGCAACACGGCGCTGCCGAATTTTTCGATGGTGCTCGCCATGGCCTCGTTGATGACCAACGTCTCGCGGGTGCGCAGCACATGCGCCGCGAGTCCCTTGCCGGACATTGGATGGGGAGCGATCGACATCCGCTTGCCGTGCTCGTAGAGATACGGAAAGTGAACCATGTTCGTCAGCGGGTCGTAGATGCGAATGCCGACGTCCGCCTGGTTGAAGATCTCGCGGATCTTTTCGCCGACGGCGTCGTAGATGCCCTGCATGTTCAGCTCGGCCGCGAGCGCCTGCTGGACGCTGTTGATGACCGCCAGTTCGGCCGCACGTTGTTCCGTTTCCTTGAGCAGCCGCTGCGTCTCATTGAACAGCCGTGCGTTCTCGAGCGCACTGCCGAGCGACGCGGACACGGTCGAAACGAGCCGAACGTCCGATTCGCTGAATGCGTTCTCGCGCTCGTAGTCCTCGGTGCTGACGTCGCCCAGGAAGCGATCGCCGCTGAAGATCGGCACGGACAGCATCGACTTGCTCTGGTCGGTCCCTGGCATGACGACCATATTGACCCGGGCGTAGTCGGCCGCATTGTTCAGTAGGAATGGGGCCCGCGTCTTGCGGATCACGTCGTAGACGCCGCCGGGTGTCGGAGGTCGCGCCTCGACTGCGAGCCGGTTGCCATGCTCGTAGACGTACATGAAATGGACGAGATTGGCGCTTTCGTCGTACCAGGTGATGGACAGTTCCGGCGTCGCGAACACTTCGCGTAGCTTGTCCCCCACGACGTCGATGATGGCCTGGAAGTCGAGCTCCGCCGCGAGCCCTTGCTGGACCGAATTGATGACCGCGAGCTCGGCGTTGCGCTGCTCGGTCTCCTTCAGCAACCGCTGCGTCTCGTCGAAGAGGCGGGCATTCTCGAGCGCCACGCCCATCGATGACGCAACGGTTTGCAGCAGGCGCACTTCGGAGTCGCCAAAAGCATTCTCGCGCTCGTGATTTTCGACCGACATCGCGCCTAGGAGACGGTCGCTGCCGATGATCGGCACGAATACGGCGCACTTCGCCATGTCCGTCCCGGGAAATACACCGCCGGTCACCGTGAGGAGATCCTGCGCGTTGTTGAGAACCACGGGCTCCCGCGTCCTCAGCATCTGCTCGCCCGGACCACCAGGCTTCAACGGGTGAGGTGGAAGCTGCAGCCGCTGGCCGTGCTCGTAGACGTAAAGGGGATGGACGACCCCGGTGCCATACCAGACGATTCCCATGTCTTGCGTATGCAGCACTTCGCGCAGCTTATCGCCGACCAGGTCGACGATGCCCTGGAAATCGAGCGATCTGGCCATCCCCTGCTGGATGCTGTTGATGACCGCGAGCTCGGCGTTGCGCTGCTCGGTCTCCTTCAACAGCCGCTGCGTCTCGTCGAACAGCCGCGCACTCTCCAGCGCCACGCCCATGCTGGCCGCCACCGTGCTGAGCAGCCTGATTTCCGACGCGCCGAACGCGTTCTCGCGCTCGAAGTTCTCGATGTCGATCGTGCCGAGCACGCGATCGCTGCCCAGGATCGGCACGCGAACCATGCAAAGCGCCTGGTCGGTGCCCGGCACTATCGTCAGGCCCCGCGCGCGCATCTCGGCGACGCTGTTGAGAAGCAGCATCTGGCGGGACCGCGATATTTGCGACCAGGGCCCGTCAACCGTCGGCCTCGCCGGCGGCATCGAGAGTCGCTTGCCGTGCTCGTAGACGTACAGCGAATGAAGCAGGTCGGTGCCGGGGTCGTGCCAGACGATGCCGATGTCGCCGGTGTCGAATACTTCACGCAGCTTGTCACCGACGAGGTCGACGATGGCCTGGAAATCGAGCTCCGCGGCCATCCCTTCCTGGATACGGTTGATGACGGCCAGCTCCGCCGCCCGCTGCTCGGTTTCCTTTAGCAGCCGCTGCGTCTCGTCGAAGAGCCGCGCATTCTCGAGCGCCACGCCCATGCTCGACGCAACCGTCGACAGCAGCCGGATGTCCGATTCGGAGAACGCATGCTCGCGCTCGTAGTTCTCGACGAGGATGCCGCCGATGACGCGATCGCTGCCGACGATGGGCACCTGCACGAGCGACTTGCTCGTATCGGTGCCGGGTATCGTGCCCTTCGTGGCGATCTCGGCGGCCGTACCGATGAGGAGCGGCTCGCGTCGCGACGTGAGTACCTCCCACGTCGTCGAGCGCGGCGGCGCCGAAGGGACGGTGAGACGCACGCCGTGCTCGAATTCGTACAGGTAGTGGACGACGCGCTCCTTGTAGTCGAACCACCGGATGCCGAGCTCGCCCGTTTTCAGCACTTGGCGCAGCTTGTCGCCGACAAGATCGACGATCGCCTGGAAATCGAGCTCGGCGGCCACACCCTGCTGGATGCTGTTGATCACGGCGAGCTCGGCGGCGCGCTGCTCCGTCTCCTTGAGCAGGCGCTGCGTCTCGTCGAAAAGGCGCGCGTTCTCCAGCGCTGCGCCGAGCGATCCTGCCACCGTCGAGACCAGCCGGATGTCCGACGGCGAGAAGGCATTCTCGCGTTCGAAATTCTCGATGCTGATGTCGCCCAGAAACCGGTCGCCGACGACGATGGGCACGCTCAGCATCGACTTGCTGCTGTCGGTGCCCGGAACGGGCGTCAGGTGGTAGCGCTTGTAGTCCAGCGAGCGGTTGAAGACATGGGGAACGCGCGACTTGCGCATCGTCTCGTAGACACCGCCGGGGGTTGGCGGCCTTGGGGGCGCCCGTAGTCGTTGGCCGTGCTCGTACACATAGAGCGTGCGAACGAGGTTGGCGGCTTCGTCGAACCAGCAGATGGCGAGGTCGGGTGTTGCGAACAACGCGCGCAGTTGGTCGCCGACCAAGTCGACGACCGCCTGGAACTCGAGCCTGGCCGCGAGCGCTTGCTGGATCGAGTTGATCAGCGCGAGCTCGGTCTCCCGTTGCGCGAGCCGGGTGCGCAGCGCGGCTGGCGCCAGTGCGGGCGCCGGCGCTTTCGAAGGCTTTGACTTGGAGCCTGATGCCGCGGCGCGCTTGCCCGCGATCGTGCGGTTCATATTGGCGCCGCGCTTCGTCTTGGTGCCGCGCTTCGTGACAACTCCGCGCTTCGTGGCAATGCCGCGCTTCGCCGCCGGCCGGCCCTTCGTCGCGGTGCCACGCGTGCCTGTTGCAGCCGTCTTCTTGCGCGTACCCGCCATGGCCGATGCAGCTCCCTCGCTTGCGCGCCCGGTGGCGCGTCGTTGTAATGTGCCGGCGACTGCGCGCGGATTCGCTCCGCGAAACGGTCGGGACGAACAGTTCGCCGGCTAGTCTATAGCGTCTGCGACGATTCCGGCTTCGCGATCGTCGGCTCGATCGTCGGCTCGATCGTCGGCTCGATCGTCGGCTCGATTCTCGGCGGCGGCGGTGCCGCAACGGTGATCGCCGCGAGAATGCCCTGCAGCAGTGCCGTGGGCGACGGCGGGCATCCGGGAATCCGCACATCGACCGGCAGCATCCGGTCGACGGCGCCGATCGTCGCGTAGCTGTCGGCGAAGATGCCGTTTCCGCAGGCGCAGTCACCCGCCGCGATGACGAGCTTGGGCTCGGGCGTCGCATCGTACGTCCGCCACAGCGCGATCGCCATGTGCTTGGACACGGGCCCGGTAACGAGCAGCGCATCCGCGTGCCGCGGACTTGCGACGAAGCGGATGCCGAGGCCTTCGATGTTGTAGTAAGGATTCATCAGCGCATGGGCTTCGAGCTCGCACGCGTTGCACGAGCCGGCGTCGACATGCCGGATGGTCAACGCGCGTCCGAGCGTCTGCAGGATGTGCAGTTGCAGCCGGGCCGTTGCTGCCTCGTCGGATGCGGGCGCCGGCGGGGGCTCGGTGCGGATCCCGACGCGGGCGATTTGTCGCAACATGTGGAGCATGTAGGTTCCTAGAGATCGTGGCCGCTGTACGACAGGTTGAACGATTTGTTGATCAGCGGGAAGTCCGGAACGATGTTACCGATCACCGCATGCTCGAGCACGGGCCAGTTGGACCACGAAGGATCGTGCGGGTGGCAGCGGCGGACGGAGCCGTCGGGGCCGCTTTCCAGCGCGACCAGCACGGGTCCGCGCCAGCCCTCGACGTAGCCGAGCGCCAGTCGGTCCGCGGCGATGTCGCCGAACGTCGCGCGTACGTCGCCCATCGCCGGCGGATCGAGCAGGGCCGCCGTGATCGCGATGATCAGCCGCGTCGATTCGAGCGCCTCGTCGAATCGCACGGCCACGCGCGCCGCGACGTCGCCGCCGTCGTTGAGCGCCATCCGCACGCCAAGCTGGTCGTAGGGCGCGCAAGGCAAATCGCAGCGGACGTCGCGCGCGAGGCCGCTCGCCCGCCCCGCGAGGCCGAGCAGGCCAAGCTTGATTGCAAGCTCCGTGCTCACGCGGCCGCAACCGCGAAACCGGTCCTGCAACCCCGCGTGATCGTCGTAGATGGCGCGCAGCGTGGCGATCTCGCGCGCGGTCCTGTCGGCCTCGTCGCGCATCGCATGGACGTGCTCCCACGCGATGTCGCACGCGACGCCGCCCGGCACGACGACGTCCATCAGGAGCCGATGGCCGAACGCGGCTGCGTTGCCGCGCAGCACGTTCTCGCGGAGGCGGGAGAACTGCGCGAGACCGAACGCGAAGCCGCCATCGTTGCCGAGCGCGCCAAGATCGCCCAGATGATTGGCGAGGCGTTCTCGCTCGAGGCACAACGCACGCAGCCACGCGGCCCGCGGCGGTGCCTCAACGCCGGCGATCGATTCGACCGCTTGCGCATGCGCCCACGCATACGCGACGGTGCTGTCCCCGGAAACGCGGCCCGCGAGGCGGCCGCCTTCGAGCAGTGGCAGCGCCTCGAAGCGCTTCTCGATGCCCTTGTGCGTGTAGCCGAGGCGCTCCTCGAGCCGCAGCAGCTTCTCGCCCACGACCTGGAAGCGGAAATGCCCGGGCTCGATGATCCCCGCGTGCACAGGGCCGACCGGGATCTCGTGGACGCCGTCGCCTTCGACCCTGATGAAGTCGTATTCCTCCTGGGCCACCTCCCATTTCTCGGAGGCGACGAAATCGCGGCGCAACGGGAACTGGTCGACCGGCCAGCTCGCAAGCCAGAGCCACGGTCGCTGGTCGTCGGCTTCGGCCGCGACGCCGACGAGGTCGTAAGTCGCGCGCTGCATCCGGTTTGCGGCGGGAAAGATCGGTGTGAGGTCCGGGTAGCGCGCGTCGGCGTCGGGCAGGTTGTGCTCGAGCACCATGAGGCCGTCGCCATCTTCCAGCGCGACGCGGATGCAGAACCCGCGGCGGCGGTCGCGCTCGTCGCTCGCCCACAGCGCGATGAGACGTGCATCCTGTTCCCAGGCCAGCCGGCATGCGGTCAGCAGCTGGCCCGAGCTGACCTGCGTCCGTTGTGCGCGCACACCCGCAGGGAGCAGGGCGGCCGCGAGACCGAGGGGCGCTACGTTCATCCGATCAACTTTGCCGCGCTGCGGTACCAGTCGGCGAGAAAGGGCGGAATCCACAGTCCGAGCATCAGCACGAGTGCCAGGTGCGTGAACACCGGAATCATCGCCGGGCGCAGCGGCAGCCGCGTGGCCGTCGTCTCGCCGAACACCATCGGCTGAACCTTGGAGAACACGGCGGCGAACGCAACGCCGAGTGCCACGAGCAGGATCGGCGTCGCCCACGGTTGCTCGCGCATTGCGGTCGTGAGGATCAGGAACTCGCTGGCGAAGACACCGAACGGCGGCATGCCGAGAATCGCCAGCGTGCCGATGATCAGACCCCAGCCGACCATCGGGCTGATCGTCACGAGCCCGCGGATGTCGTCGATGATCTGCGTGCCGGTCTTCTGCGCCGCATGGCCGACGGCGAAGAAGATCGCCGACTTCGTCAGCGAGTGAACGGTCATGTGCAGCAGGGCGGCGAAGTTGGCGATCGGGCCGCCGATGCCGAACGCGAACGTGATGATCCCCATGTGCTCGATCGACGAGTAGGCGAACAGCCGCTTGACGTCCTTCTGCCGCGACAGCAGCATCGCGGCGACGACGACCGACAGCAACCCGAAGCCGATCAGCAGGTTGTTCGCGAACGCATTCGGCAGCGCGCCATCGACCAGCACCTTGCAGCGCACGACGGCGTACAGCGCGACATTGAGCAGCAGTCCTGACAGCACGGCGGACACCGGCGTCGGACCTTCCGCATGAGCGTCGGGCAGCCAGTTGTGCAAGGGCACGAGACCGACTTTCGTGCCGTAGCCGACGAGCAGGAATACGAACGCCAGCGACAGCACCGTGGGCTCGAGCTCGGTGCGCACGTCGTTGAGCTTGGTCCACAGCAGCGCGCCGCCGCCGGCACCGAGGAGCCGTTCCGCAGCGAAGTAGAGCAGGATAGTGCCGAACAGCGCCTGCGCGATCCCCACACCGCACAGGATGAAGTATTTCCAAGCCGCTTCGAGGCTCGCCGGCGTACGGTACAGCGATACGAGCAATACCGTTGTCAGCGTCGCGGCCTCCATCGCGACCCACAGGATGCCGAGGTTGTTGGTGAGCAGCGCCAGCAGCATCGTGAAGCTGAACAGCTGGTACATGCTGTGGTAAAGGCGCAGGCGCGCGGGCGTCAGGCGGCCGTGCTGCTCCTCGATGCGCATGTAGGGTCGCGAGAACATCGCGGTCGTCAGGCCGACGAACGCGGTGAGCACCACGAGGAAGACGCTGAACGGATCGACGAGGAACTGATCGTCGAACGCGAGCAAGGATCCGGAGCGCGCGACGCGGATCGTCAGCGCGACGGCGGCGACGAACGTGCACGCACTCGCCGCCACGTTGACCGCAGGCGCGATCGTGCGATGCCCGACAAGTGCGAGCAGCACGGCGCCGAGCACGGGCGCGGCAAGGACGAAGACGATCTCGACCACGTTCGTCGCGCCCCTATTCCTTGAGCTTCTCGAGGTGCTTGAGGTCGAGGCTGTCGAACTGCTCGCGGATCTGGAAGAAGAACACGCCGAGAATCAGCATGCCGACGAGCACGTCGAGTGCGACGCCGAGCTCCACGACCATCGGCATGCCGTACGTCGCGCTCGTCGCAGCGAACAACAAGCCGTTTTCCATCGCGAGGAAGCCGATGACCTGCGGGATGGCCTTGCGCCGCGTGATCATCATCAGGAATGCCAGCATCACGCTCGCCATCGCGATCCCGAGCGTTGCGCGCGTGACGGTGCTCGCGAGCTGCGAGATCGGCAGCGCCAGATTGAACGAGAACACGACCAGCACGATGCCGATCAGCATCGTCGCCGGTATGTTGATCAGGCCCTCGAACTCCCACCGCACGTCGAGCCTTCGCACGAGCCGATGCAAGAGCCACGGCAGCAGCGCGACCTTGAGCACGAGGGTGAGTGCGGCCGATTCGTACAGATGCGGCTGCCGCGTCGTGTACGCGACGACCGCTGTCGACAGTGCCAACACGAGGCCCTGCGCGGCAAACAGGTTGACGAGCGACACGACTCGCCGCTGCGCCAGCATCGCGAACGCGAGCAGCAGCAGGATCGCCGCGAACAGGTTGATCAGTTGCTGGCCGAGCGGGAGGGTGGTCATTGCGCGCGCACGGCGTTCGGGTATCGAAATCGCATCGCTAGCTGCCCAGCAGCAGATGAACGAGCATGCCGAGCACCGCGAGCAGGAACGCCGTGCCGAGGAACTCGGGTGCGCGGAAGATCCGCAGCTTCGCCGACAGGGTCTCGATCAGCGCGAGCAGCGCGCCGCCGATCGCGAGCTTCAGCACGAGCACCGGAGCCGCGCCGAGCATCGCAAGCCCGTGCGTGCCCTCTGCGATGCCGAACGGAAAGAACAGCGCCAGGCCGATGCACGAGTAGTTGAACAGCTTGAGGGCCGACGCCCATTCGAGCAATGCCAGGTGGCGCGCCGAATATTCGAGGATCATCGCCTCGTGGATCATGGTGAGCTCGAGGTGCGTCGTCGGGTTGTCGATCGGGATGCGCGCGTTTTCCGCGAGCGACACCATCGTGAACGCCACGCCTGCGAATGCGAGGCTCGGATAGATTGCGAGTTCGCGGTGGGCCAGCGTGTCGACGATCGTCGGCAACGATGTCGACCCCGAGATCAGCGATGCGGTGAAGAGCACCATCAGCAGCGCAGGCTCGGCGAGAAAGCCGATGAACATCTCGCGGCGCGCGCCGAGCGAGCCGAACGACGTGCCGATGTCCATCGCCGCCAGCGCGATGAATACGCGCGCCAATGCGAACAGGCCCACGAGCGCGATCGCGTCGGCGGCGCGCGCGAACGGCAGCGCAGTGGCCAGCGATGGAACGATCGCCGCAGCACAGCACATCGCGCCGAACACGATGTACGGCGTCACGCGGAAGATCGGCGACGCGTTTTCGGCGATGACGGCGTCCTTCGTGAAGAGCTTGTTGATCGTCCGATAAGGCAGCAGCAGCGACGGTGCCCGCTTGTTCTGCAGCCATGCGCGGCACTGGTTCACCCAGCCGACGAGGATGGGTGCCAGCAGCAGCGCGACCGCCACCTGCAGCAGTTGCGACAGCAGTCCGGCGATGGTCATTGGACTATCGGACAAAGAGCAGCAGCGCGAGCAGCGTCACGAAGCTGTACGTCAGGTAGACGGCGATCCGGCCGCGCTGGATCAGGCCGGCGAAACGCGCGACCGCGTCGGTGGCGCCGACGATGGGCCGGTACAGCCAGTGCCACAGGGGGTCGGTTGCCGTTACTGCGTAGCGCGGTCGCGCATCGAACGGCGTTGGCAGGTGGCGCTCCATCCGGAAGAAGGCCTCGAAGACCTGCCGGATCGGTTGTCCGAAGCCTTCCGCCGTGTCCTGCATTCGCGGCGTCTGCAGCGGGAATCCGCAATCCCACGCGGGTGCGCGGCGGACTCGGCCGTGCCATCGGCGATGGACGACGTTTATCGTCACGAGCACGACGGCGACGATCACCGCCAGCACGATCAAGGGGCTGTAGCTCGATCGGTCGGCGGCGATCGGTGCCAGCATCAGCCAGTTCGATTCGGCGCTGCGGCCGATGGTTGTCGCGAGCAGCTGCGCGTTGACGTTGTCGATCGCGCCGATGACGGTGACCGGGAAGACGCCGAGCAGTATGCAGCCGGCTGCAAGGGCTGCAAGGGCGGTGCGCTCGCGCGGGCCGGCGTCCTGCGCATGCGACAGATGGGGCTCGCGCGGCCGCCCTAGGAAGATCACGCCGTAGAACTTCACCATCACGTACGCGGACAGCGCGACAGCCAGCACCAGCGCAGCCGCCGCGACGGGCACCAGCATGTTGACGAACGATTGCGGCAGGCTTGGCGTGAACAGGAAGGCCTGCAGCAGCAGCCACTCGGAGACGAAGCCGTTCAGCGGCGGCAGGCCGGCGGTCGCCAGCGTGCCAACGAGCGCCAGCCAGGCAACCCACGGCATCCGGTGGATGAGTCCGCCGAGCTTGCCCAGGCTGCGCTCGTGCGTCGCGTGCATGACCGAGCCGGTGGCAAGGAACAGCAGGCTCTTGAAGAACGCGTGATTGATGCAGTGGTAGAGGACCGCGGTCAGCGCAATCGCCGCGAGCAACGGCTTCATGTTGGCCTTGAAGAGGATCGTCAGTGCGATGCCGACGATGATGATGCCGATGTTCTCGATCGACGAGTAGGCGAGCAGCCGCTTCATGTCGGTCTGCGCCGCGGCGAAGATGACGCCGAACAGCGCCGTCATCAGGCCGAGCGCCAGCGCGATCGCGCCCCACCACCACAATTGCACGTGCAGGAGATCGAACGTGACCCGAATGAGGCCGTAGATCGCCAGCTTCAGCATCACGCCGCTCATCATGGCCGAGACGGGCGAGGGCGCCGCCGGGTGGGCTTCCGGCAGCCAGACGTGCAGCGGCAACACACCCGCCTTGGCGCCGAAGCCGAAGAGTGCGAGGAAGAACGCGACGCTTGGCCAATTGCCGGCAAGCGTCACGGCGCGCATTGCGTCGAACGTGTAGTCGCCGCGGCCGCCCTGCAGCACGCCGAAGCACAGCAGGATGCCGATGGCGCCCACGTGCGCGACGAGCAGGTACAGAAAAGCTGCCCGCCGGATCTCCGGAACGCGGTGATCGGTGGTGACGAGGAAGAACGACGCGAGCGCCATCGTCTCCCACGCGACCATGAAGACGTAGGCGTCGTCGGCGACGAGCACGAGCCCCATCGCCGCCAGGAACGCGTGGTACTGGAAACAGATGAGCCCGGGTGCCGTCGTTTCTTCTGCCCGGAAGTAGCCGGACGAGTACAGCGAGATCGCCGCACTGGCGCTGCCGAGCAGCACCAGGAAGGACGCGGACAGCGCGTCGAGCCGAAGATGAAACGGCAGATCCGGCAAGCCGAGCGGCAACACCATCGCCTCGGGTCCATCGCGCAGCGCCATGACCGCGATGACGGCGATCGCGACGCCGATGACTGCACCGGCGTTGAACAGCAGCCGGACCACGCGCAGCGCGTGCGGACGCGCGAGTGCGACGGCGCCGATAGCGAGCCACGCCATCAGCGCGGTTGCAATCAATGCGAGCGAGGAGATCGCCACCCCGCGGTCAACGGCGTGCGAGACTCGCCGCGCGACGGTTCACTTGACGTGCATCCCCGGTGTGGCGCCGTCGTCCGGAGCGAGTAGATAGATACCCGGTCCGTCGCCGGACGCGGCCAGCACCATGCCTTCGGACAAGCCGAAGCGCATCTTGCGCGGCGCGAGATTGGCGACCATCGGCGTCAGCCGTCCGACGAGATCGGCGGGCGCGTATGCCGACTTGATGCCCGCGAAGACGGTGCGGTGCTTCGCCTCGCCGACGTCGAGCGTCAGCTTGACGAGCTTGTCAGCGCCATCGACCGCATCCGCTGCGACGATGCGCGCGATGCGCAGGTCGACCTTCGCGAAGTCGTCGATCGTGATCGTCGTTGTCTTCACTGGGCTCGCACCGTTCGCCGATTGCGTGGTCTTGTCGTCGGCGACCGTAGCTGCCGGCATTGCGGTCGGGACTTTCGCCGCCGTGCGGGGCGGCGCCGTGGACGGAGCGGTTTCCGCGGGCGCGACTTCGAGCAATGCGTCGATCTGCTTTGGATCGATTCGCGTCATCAGGTGCCGATAAGGCTGGATGCGCGTCGGCATTTGCCATGCGTCGCCCCACATGAAGTCGCGCGACAGGCCGAACAGGTCGCGGGCGACGCGCGACGATACGCTCGGCAGCACCGGCGCGAGGATGACGGAGAGCAGCTGGAATCCCTGCAGCGCCTGCGAGCACGCGGTCTGCAGCCGGTCGCGCTGCAACGGATCCTTCGCCAGCACCCACGGCTGGGCCGCGTCGAACGCCTCGTTGATCCGGTCGGCCATGCGCATCGCGTCGCGAAGCACCTTGCCGAACTCGCGCGCATCGTAATTAGCGCGCGCCGCTTCGGCTTCGAGCGCCGCGGCTGCGAGCCGACCGCGCTCGTCGTCAGCCGACTCGGCGGGTGTGGCCAGCGCGCCTTCGAAATACCGCGTGATGAAGCTCGCCGCACGGCTCGCGATGTTCACGTACTTGCCGATCAGGTCGCTGTTGACGCGTGCGATGAAGTCGTCAGGACCGAAGTCGATGTCCTCGACGTGGGCGTTGAGCTTGGCCGCGAGGTAGTAGCGCAGCCATTCCGGATCGAGGCCGAGATCCATGTAGCGCTGCGGCGAGATCCCCGTTCCGCGCGATTTCGACATCTTTTCGCCCGAGAACGTGATGAACCCGTGCACGAACACGTTCGTCGGCGTCTTGCGCTGCGCGAAATGCAGCATCGCCGGCCAGAACAGCGTATGAAAGTAGACGATGTCCTTGCCGATGAAGTGATACTGCTCGACGGACGGATCGGCGATGAACGCGTCGAACGTACGCTGATCGCCGAGCGTCTTCGCGGCGCCGGAGTCGAAGTGCTTCTTCAATGCCGCGAGGTAGCCGATCGGCGCGTCGAGCCACACGTAGAAGTATTTCTTCGGCGACCCTTCGGGCTGGTCGGGAATCTCGATGCCGAAATAGGGCGCATCGCGCGAGATGTCCCAGTCGCTGAGCTGCTTGCCTTCGTCGCCGAGCCACTCCTGCACCTTGTTGAAGACTTCCGGCTGCAGCGCCTGTCCGGGGGCGGGCGCTGCCGTCCATTGCTTTAGGTAGGCGACGACGTCGGGCGCGGAGAGCCGGAAGAACAGGTGCTCGGATTCGCGCATCTCGGGTTTGGCACCCGTGATCGTCGAATACGGCTCGATCAGGTCGGTGGGCGCGTACGTCGAGCCGCAGACTTCGCACGCATCGCCGAACTGATCCTTGGCGCCGCATTTCGGGCACGTTCCCTTGATGTAGCGGTCGGGCAGGAACATGCCTTTGACCGGATCGTAGAACTGCGAGATCGTCCGCGTCGCGATCAGTCCGCGCGCGGCGAGTGCGCGATAGATCGATTGCGCGAGCTCGACGTTCTCCGGCGAGTGCGTCGAATGCGTCGTATCGAAGCTGATCAGGTAGCGCGCCCAGTCCCGCCGGTGCGAGTCGCCGACGCCCGCGATCAGCGCCTCCGGCGTCATCCCTTCGCTTTCCGCCTTCAGCATGATCGGCGCGCCATGCGTGTCGTCGGCGCAGACGAAGTGGACGACGTTGCCCTGCATCCGCTGGAAGCGCACCCAGATGTCCGCCTGGATGTACTCCATGATGTGCCCGATGTGGAACGGTCCGTTCGCGTACGGAAGCGCTGTCGTGACGAACAGCGTACGGGCCGGGGGAGCAGGCATTCGAGGCGTCTTTTGAAAGGCGATACGCTAAGGTTGGTCGCAAATTCTAGCAAAAGCACCTCGTTGGCCGCAGGCAGACGTGGCCGATCGGCTAAAATGAACATCCGTCGCGCGCCACGCCTGTCGTGCGCGGAGGACCATCGAGGAATGCCATGGCCGTGACCCAAGCCGACGTCGAGCAAGCATTGCACGGCGTCACCGATCCCAACACGGGCCGCGATTTCGTCGCATCGAAATCGGTGCGCAAGATCAATGTCGACGGCGACAGCGTCAGCGTCGACGTCCAGCTCGGCTATCCGGCGCGAAGCCAGCACGACCTCCTGAAGCGCCTGGTGCACGATGCGCTGGCGAAGCTTCCCGGCGTCGCGCGCGTGAGCGTCAGCGTCTCGCAGAAGACGACGTCGCACGCCGTCCAGCGCGGCGTCAAGCTCATTCCCGGCGTCAAGAACATCGTCGCCGTCGCGAGCGGCAAGGGCGGCGTGGGCAAGTCGACGACCGCCGCCAACCTGGCGCTCGCGCTTGCGGCAGAGGGCGCGCGCGTGGGCGTGCTCGACGCTGACATCTACGGTCCGTCGCAGCCGATGATGCTCGGCCTCGCGGGGCGCCCCGAATCGAAGGATGGCAAGACGCTCGAGCCGCTCGAAGCGTACGGTGTGCAGGCGATGTCGATCGGTTTCCTGATCGACATGGACACGCCGATGGTCTGGCGCGGACCGATGGTGACGCAGGCGCTCGAGCAACTGTTGAAGGACACGAACTGGCGCGATCTCGACTACCTGATCGTCGACATGCCACCGGGCACCGGCGACATCCAGTTGACACTTGCGCAGAAGGTGCCGGTCACCGGCGCCGTCATCGTCACCACACCGCAGGACATCGCGCTGCTCGATGCGCGCAAGGGCCTCAAGATGTTCGAGAAGGTCGGCGTGCCCATCGTCGGCATCGTCGAGAACATGTCGGTCCACGTCTGCTCGAAGTGCGGCCATGCCGAGCATATCTTCGGCGAAGGCGGCGCCGAACGCATGTGCCGCGACTACAAGGTGCCGTTCCTCGGCAGCCTGCCGCTCGACATCCGCATCCGCGAGCAGGCGGATTCGGGACGCCCGTCGGTGGTGTCCGATCCGGACGGTGCCGTCGCGGACGCGTACAAGGCGATTGCGCGCAAAGTCGCGATTTTCGTCGCGCAGAAGGCCGAGGACTTCTCGGCGAAGTTCCCCAACATCGTCATCCAGAACACGTGACCCGCCGGCGCATCGCATGCGCGGCCCGCGACGCTTCGGGCGTCGCGCGAACCAGGGGCTGTTAACGGGCCCTAAATCCATGACCATCAAATCCGACACGTGGATACGCCGCATGGCGCAGTCGCACGGCATGATCGAGCCGTTCGAGCCCGGCCAGGTGCGCGAGGCGAACGGGCACCGGATCGTGTCGTACGGAACGTCGAGCTACGGTTACGACATTCGCTGCTCGAACGAATTCAAGATCTTCACGAACATCAACTCGACGATCGTCGATCCGAAGGCATTCGACGCCGGATCGTTCGTCGATTTCGGCGGCGACGTCTGCATCATTCCGCCGAACTCGTTCGCGCTTGCACGCACCGTCGAGTACTTCCGCATTCCACGCAACGTCCTCACGATCTGCCTCGGGAAATCGACTTATGCACGCTGCGGCATCATCGTGAACGTCACGCCGTTCGAGCCCGAGTGGGAAGGTTACGTCACGCTCGAGTTTTCGAATACCACGCCGCTGCCGGCCAAGATCTATGCGAACGAAGGCGTCGCGCAGGTGATCTTCTTCGAGGCCGACGAGGTGTGCGAGACGTCGTACAAGGATCGCGGCGGCAAGTACCAGGGCCAGCAGGGCGTCACGCTGCCCAAGATCTGAAAGCCCTCCATGAACGGGCTGCGCGCTCCGATTGCTTCGGAGCGGCAGCAGGCATTCGCCCTAGAAGCGGCTCGAGATCCAGTAGACGGCCGCGCCCATCAGCGCCGCCGCGGGAAGCGTCACGATCCATGCGACGACGATGCGCTGTGCGACGTGCCAGCGCACGGCCGCCGTACGGCGCGCGGCGCCCACGCCGACGATCGCGCCGGTGATCGTGTGCGTCGTCGACACGGGAACGCCGAGTCCCGTGGCGAGAAACAGCGTGATCGCGCCACCCGTTTCCGCGCAGAAGCCCTGGATCGGTTTCAGGTGGGTGATCCGTGAGCCCATCGTGTGGACGATCCGCCAGCCGCCCATCAGCGTGCCGAGCGCCATCGCGAGCTGGCAGCTGATGACGACCCAGAACGGCACGTGAAACTCGCCGCCGAGCATCCCCTGCGAGAAGAGCAGTACGGCGATGATGCCCATCGTCTTCTGCGCGTCGTTGCCGCCATGGCCGAGCGAGTACAGCGACGCGGACGCGAGCTGGAGTATCCGGAAGCGCCGGTCGACGGCAAACGGCGTCGAGCGAACGTTCAGCCACTGGACGGTGACGACGATCAGTTGCGCGAGCACGAAGCCGAGCAGCGGCGACAGCACGATGCCCGCCGCCGTTTTGCCGAGGCCGCTGTACACGACCGCGCCCAGGCCCCCTTTGGCGATGCCGGCCCCCGCCAGGCCGCCGATCAGCGCATGGCTGCTGGAGGACGGCAGGCCGAGGCCCCACGTGACGACGTTCCAGACGATTGCACCCGTCAGCGCACCGAAGATCACGTGTGCGTCGATGATGCCCGCGTCGACGATGCCGGTGCCGATCGTGTTCGCGACGTGGAGCCCGAAGACCGCGAACGCGATGAAGTTGAAGAACGCCGCCCAGATCACCGCGGTGGTCGGCTTCAGCACGCGCGTTGACACGACGGTCGCGATCGAGTTCGCGGCGTCGTGCAGGCCGTTCATGAAATCGAACACGAGCGCCACGCCGATCAGCGCGACAATGGCAAACGAGCCGAGCGTGGCGAGCTCCATGCGCGCGGCGTCCGGTCAGACGTGCTTGGCGGTGACGGTTTGCACGACGTTCGCAACGTCGTCGCACTTGTCGACGACGCGCTCGATCAGCTCGTAGAGCTCCTTGCGATCGATGTAGCCGACCACGTTCAGCGCTCCGGTCCCGAGCTCGGCGCGAATGCGCGACAGCCCGGCGTCGAACGATTCGTCGGCACTCTGTTCGACGTTGCCGACCTTCTCGCACAGCGCGAAGATCGTCTTGTGGTCGCGCGTGATCGAGTCGAGAAACGGCATCACCTGCTGCAACAGGTCCGCGCTTTCGACGACGGCATCCACCATCGACCGCATCTCCTCTGCGAACACCGAGATCGAATAGCGCTGGATGCCCTTCGCCGTGTCCTCGATCAGGTCGACGACGTCGTCGAGGTCGTGCGCGAGGAGCAGGATGTCCTCGCGGTCGATCGGCGCCTGGAACGTCCGATTGGCGCCGATGAAGATCTTGCGCGCAACCGAATCGGCCCGCTTCTCGATGACGCGAATGGATGCGACGTGCTTGTCGGCCGTCACCTGCTGGTGGTCGACCATGTCGCGCAGTTCGAGCGCGGCGTCGTGGATGCACTTGGTCTGCTCGCAGAACTGGTTCGTGAAGCTGATCTCGGGAGGCATCAGCCGGCTGAAGAGATTGAAGGCCATCGGATTCGCTTTGCGACAGGCACCGGAAAGAGCGACCATTCGCCCGGCGCGGCCGGTCGTTGATCGGCCGACCGCATCGACGAACGGAGGAGGCTCGATGGTACCCGGCATGCGATCGAAGGCGTTCTCGATTGCGATCATCGCCTCGTGCCAGGTCGCTGCAATGTCGCTGTGGTTTTCGGCCTCCGCAGTCCTGCCGGCGCTGACCGCGCAGTTCCGGCTGACGCCCTTCGCCCAAGCCGCGCTGACGAGTTCGGTTCAACTGGGCTTTGTCATCGGGTGCATTGCAAGCGCGTTGCTCGGGCTGCCGGACCGCGTCGATCCGCGCCGGCTGTTCAGCCTCGCGGCGATAGCGGGCGCGGTCGCCAATGCGGGCCTGCTGGCGATCGATCCGTCGTCAGCAGGGGCGCTCGTGTTGCGCGCGGTCACCGGCGTCTGCATGGCGGGCATCTACCCGGTCGGCATGAAGCTCGCATCGACGTGGGCCAAAGGGGACATGGGCCTGATGGTCGGGATACTCGTCGGCGCGTTGACGCTGGGCAGCGCATCGCCCCACCTGTTCAACGCCGTCGGCGGGATTGGATGGCAGGCACCGATCGCGCTGGCGGCGATCGCCTCGCTCGCTGCCGCCGGCGGCATTCATCTCGCCGGCATCGGGCCCAATCGCGCGCCTTCGCCGCGCGTCGATCCGCGCGCCGTGCTGGAGGCGTGGCGCGACGTCCCGTTGCGTCTAGCCAATCTGGGATACCTCGGTCACATGTGGGAGCTCTACGCGATGTGGGCGTGGATAGGCGTGTTCCTGCAGGCCAGCTTCACGCTGACGATGCCGGCGGAATCCGCCGGCGTCGCGGCGAAGCTCGCGGCGTTCGCGACGATCGCGTCGGGCGCGGTCGGATCGGTCGCCGCAGGTCTTCTCGCCGACAAGCTTGGCCGCACGACGCTGACGATGGCCGCGATGGCCGTTAGCGGGACCTGCGCGGCGACGATCGGGTTTCTGTTCGGTGGCAGCGCCGCCGCGCTGGTGGCCGTCTGCATCGTCTGGGGAATTTCCATCGTTGCCGATTCGGCACAATTTTCCGCGTCGATCGCCGAACTTGCCAACCGATCGCGCGTGGGGACGATGCTGACACTGCAGACCGCGCTCGGGTTCACGCTGACGCTCGTCACGATCCACCTGATGCCGCACCTCGTGGCCGCGATGACGTGGCGCTATGCGTTCGCGGTGCTGGCGCTCGGACCCGCCGTCGGCGTCGCGGCGATGTTCCGACTGCGCCAGCGTCCCGAAGCAAGCCGGCTGGCCAACGGGCGCCGGTAGGACTCCGGTCCCATTGCCGGAGGCGCCGGCGATGGCGAAAATTCCGCTGCGCGGCCCGCTGCGCCGGCGTAGCATCGAACGCGGTCGCCAACGCCACCCTCGGACGTCAAGGAGACATCATGGGCTATCAGCTTGAAGGTCGCTTGCTCGAAGTGTGCAACTGCCGGGTGCTCTGCCCGTGCTGGATCGGTGAGGATCCGGATTACGGAACGTGCGACACGATCATCGCCTGGCATTTCGACAAGGGAACGATCAACGGCGTCGACGTCTCCGACCGGACGATCGCGCTGATTGCGCACGTGCCGGGCAACATATTGCAAGGCAACTGGCGCGCCGCCGTTTATCTCGACGATCGCGTGACACCGGCGCAGGAGCAGGCGATTCTCGACGTGTACACGGGCAAGCTCGGCGGACCGGTCGGCGATCTCGTCAAGCTCGTCGGCCAGGTCGTGTCGGTCGAGAAGGTGCCGATCAAGTTCGCCGTCCAGGGCGGCAAGGGAACCATCGAGGTCGGCACCGCCGGCTTCGCCGAACTCGTGCCTTACCAGAGCGCGACGGGACAGACGACGACGTTGACCGACACGGTGTTCTCGACGGTGCCGGGCGCGCCGGTCTTCGTGGGCAAGGCGCTCGATTACTGGTCGAAGGATCACGCCAAGATGGGAAAAGACATCCACATCAAGGGCCACAACGCGCTGCAAAGCGTCTTTCGCTTCGCCGCCTGACTTTGGCCGGCTCGGAGGGGCGCGGCGCGCCCGCTGCACATGGCCGCGACAGTTGAGGCTCCGCCCGGCAGCGCCGGGTCAGGACCTCGCATGCGTGGCGCACCGGCGCTGATTGTCGGGCTGGTTGCGCTCGCGTGGCTGTCGCTTGGCCTGTGGAGCGCGAGCCCGTGGCAGCGATGGCTCGACCACGGCGGCTGGGCCGACACCGCGTGGCTCGCCGAAATCTGCCGTGCGCTGCCGCAGGGCGAGCGCTTGGCACCCGCGCTCGCCTATGCGACGGCGTGGCTGCTGATGATCACGGCGATGATGCTGCCGACGACGCTGCCGCTGCTCGCGATCTTTCGCCGCATCGTGGCCGCGCGCAGCGACGCAGCGGTGCTCGTCGCGGCGCTGCTCGCAGGCTACGCAGCCGCGTGGCTCGGGTTTGGCGTCGTCGCGTACGGCATCGATGTCGGCGTGCGCGAGGCGGCAACGTCGGGATGGCTGCTGGCGCACGGGTGGGTCGTCGGCGCGGTGGTCATCGGGGTGGCCGGTGCATTCCAGTTCAGCGCGCTCAAGTATCGCTGTCTCGAGCGCTGCCGGTCGCCGTTCGGCTTCGTCAATGCGCGCTGGCGTGGCCAACGGCCGCTGGCCGAGAGCCTGCAGCTGGGCATCGCGCACGGGTTGTTCTGCGTCGGCTGTTGCTGGGCGCTGATGTTGGTCACGTTCGTCGTCGGCATGGGCAACGTCGGCTGGATGCTCATCGTCGCCGCCGCGATGGCGGCCGAGAAGAACCTCCGGTGGGGCGCCAGGCTGCGCACACCGTTCGGCGCGGCGCTGCTGCTGTGGGCCGCCGGAATCGTCGTCGCCAACGCCTGATCAGAAAAACCATCGCGCGCCGCGCCGAACCGGCGCACAATGCGGCGCGACAAAACGCGCGACCGGCCGCCGGGCGGAACTTCGGGGCGTTGCGCAGTCTTAACGGGGGTGCCTGTTTGCGCCGCGCGAACTCGCGGACGGCCAGCGCGAACGAGCGCCCCTTTGTCGTGCCGTCGCGCGACGCGTAATTCCGACCCTTCTGGGAGTCAAAGGATGAAATTCCGCTTTCCCGTCGTCATCATCGACGAGGACTACCGCTCGGAGAACGCCAGCGGCCTCGGCATCCGGGCGCTCGCGCGCGCCATCGAGAGCGAGGGCGTCGAGGTCGTCGGCGTCACGAGCTATGGCGATCTCGCCGGCCTCGCGCAGCAGCAATCGCGCGCGTCGACGTTCATCCTGTCGATCGACGACGAGGAGTTCGGCGGCGGCGCGCCGGAGGAGACCCGGGCCGTGCTCGCGAACCTCCGCGCGTTCGTCGAGGAGATCCGCTTCCGCAACTCCGAGATCCCCGTGTTCCTGCACGGCGAGACGCGGACGTCGCGGCACATCCCGAACGACATCCTGCGGCAGCTGAATGGCTTCATCCACATGAACGAGGACACGCCGGAGTTCGTGGCGCGCGTGATCCTGCGCGAGGCGCGCACGTATCTCGACACGCTGGCGCCGCCGTTCTTCCGCGCGCTCGTCCACTACGCGAACGACGGCTCGTATTCGTGGCACTGCCCGGGCCATTCGGGCGGCGTCGCGTTCCTGAAAAGCCCGGTCGGCCAGATGTTCCACCAGTTCTTCGGCGAGAACCTGCTGCGCGCCGACGTCTGCAATTCCGTCGACGAGCTCGGCCAGCTGCTCGACCACTCGGGCCCGGTTGCGGCGTCCGAGCGCAACGCGGCGCGCATCTTCAACACCGACGAGCTGTTCTTCGTCACCAACGGCACGTCGACGTCGAACAAGATGGTGTGGCACGCGACCGTCGCGCCGGGCGACATCGTCGTCGTCGACCGGAACTGCCACAAGTCGGTGCTGCACGCGATCACGATGACGGGGGCGATCCCCGTGTTCCTGACGCCGACGCGCAACAACATGGGGCTGATCGGCCCCATCCCGATCGACGAGTTCCGCTGGGAGAACATCGAGAAGAAGATCCGCGCGCATCCATTTGCGCGGAGCGTCAAGACGAAGCCGCGCATCCTGACGATCACGCAGAGCACGTACGACGGCGTGCTGTACAACGTCGACACGATCAAGGACCTGCTGTCGACGAAGATCGATACGCTGCATTTCGACGAGGCGTGGTTGCCGCACGCGACGTTCCACGATTTCTACCGTGGCATGCACGCGATCGGCAAGGACCGGCCGCGCTCGAAGGACGCGCTGATCTTCTCGACGCAATCGACGCACAAGCTGCTCGCGGGCCTGTCGCAGGCGTCGCAGATCCTCGTCCAGTACAGCGACACGCGCCAGCTCGACCGCTACCGGTTCAACGAGGCATACCTGATGCACTCGTCGACGTCGCCGCAATACGCGATCATCGCGTCGTGCGACGTCGCCGCGGCGATGATGGAGCCGCCGGGCGGAACCGCGCTCGTCGAGGAATCGATCATGGAGGCGCTCGACTTCCGCCGTGCGATGCGCAAGGTCGACGAAGAGTACGGCGACTCGTGGTGGTTCAAGGTTTGGGGTCCCGATACGCTCGCCGAGGAGGGGATCGGCGACCGCGAAGACTGGATGATCCGCGCCGAGGACAAGTGGCATGGCTTCGGCGGCCTCGCGCCGGGCTTCAACATGCTGGACCCGATCAAGGCCACGGTGCTGACGCCCGGCCTCGACGTCGAGGGCGATTTCGCCGACCAGGGCATCCCGGCGGCGATCGTGACGAAGTACCTCGCCGAACACGGCGTCATCGTCGAGAAGACCGGGCTCTACTCGTTCTTCATCATGTTCACGATCGGCATCACGAAGGGCCGCTGGAACACGCTACTGACCGCGCTGCAGCAGTTCAAGTCCGACTTCGACGGAAACCAGCCGCTCTGGCGCGTGTTGCCCGAGTTCGTGCTGGCACACCCGCGTTACGAGAAGATCGGTCTGCGCGATCTTTGCGACAGCATCCACGGCATCTATCGCGCCAACGACATCGGCCGGCTGACCACCGAGATGTACCTGTCGGAGCTCGAGCCGGCGATGCGCCCCGCGGATGCGTTTGCGCGGATGGCGCATCGCGAGATTGAGCGCGTCGAGATAGACGATCTCGAAGGCCGCGTGACGAGCGTGCTGCTGACGCCGTATCCGCCCGGCATTCCGCTGCTGATTCCGGGCGAGCGCTTCAACCGGCAGATCGTCAAGTACCTGCAGTTCGCGCGGGACTTCAACGAGCGGTTCCCCGGCTTCGACACCGACATTCACGGCCTCGTCGAAGAGGAGATCGAAGGACGCGTTCGCTATTTCGTCGATTGCGTCGCCGGCGCGAAGGTCATCGCGGCGATGCCCACGCTGCGCGTGCGCAGCGTGAAGGCAAAGGGCGCCTGACGCGTCACGCGTCCGCCGCGAGCGTCACGCATCCGGCACGAGCGTCACGTCCATCTGGTAGAAGCGGAACGTGTTGCGCGTTGCGGCGTCGGCCGCTGCGCTCGCCGCGTAGCGATCGAGGACGTCGTCGATGAACGCCGCACGGTCGGCTTCGGGCAACCGTGACGTCCACGCGACGAGACCCACGGCGCAGAATGCGAAGAAGGCGTCGCGCGAGCCGAAGTCCCACGCCTTCGATGCGCAATCCTGCTGCAGCACGCGAAAGCCGTTGCGCACGGCCGCGGCGCGGTATTGCGCAGGCGTCAGCCGCAGATAAGGGTCGGTGAATCCCGCGAATGCCGGCTGCCAGCGCGGCGCGGCACGCGTTTCCTCGACGACCGTTTCGAGACTCTTGCGCTCACCCATCGTGACCAGCCGCAGCAGCGCACGCCCCTGTGTCCGGATCGCGCGACGGATCGACTGCAGCGCCTGGTCCTGCTCGGGCACCCAATGCAGCGCGTTGAACGAGACGATGACGTCGAACTCCGCGTTGAACGCCAGTACACGCGCATCGGCGACGTCGAAGCGCAGATTGGCGTGACTCGTCGCGAAATGCGTCGTGGCGTAATCGATCATGTCGCGTGACGGATCGACGCCGACGACCGACCCCAGTGGAACACGCTCGGCAATCTGCGCCGTGATCCTGCCCTGTCCGCAGCCGACGTCGAGCACGCGCTCCGCACCTTGCAGCGTGAGCAGGGCCAGCGCCTCGTGCGCCATCACCTGCTGCAGGCCGGAGATGCGTTCATAGCCTGCGGCGTTCCATTCGGATGTCATGTGTAAACCTTCCCGCCGGATTCGCGCGCATCGATTCGCGGCGCCGGCGATTGCCATGCATCGCGTAACAGGGTAGCGTGCACGCTCGGCACCCGCACCTGTTCGCCAAGCTTAATGCCAAAGTTCTCCCGGCCACAGCAACAACGTATGGCCGACCGGATCGAATTCCGCGTTCTCACTCGCTGCACGTGGGCTCTGGCGTTCGCATGCGCCGTCGCGGTCGCTGCAGCGCGCTCGCTTCCTGCGGATGCGCAGCCGACACTCGCGCGCGACGTCGCGCGCACGTCACTCCCCGTCGCCGATGCAGGGCCGGACATCGCGGCACGGATCTTCGACGCCATCACGATCGACGGTAGCGCGAGCCACGACACGGTGCCGCCCACGGCGGCGGGTGCCGGACTCATCACGTTTCACTGGCGCATCGCTGCGGCACCCGCTGGCAGTCGCGCTGCGATCGACCCGGCGTCGCCGGCGCCGTCCTTCACGCCCGACGTGCCGGGCCGCTACGTTGCCGAATTGGTCGTGAGCGGGACCGACGGCGTGTCGAGCGCGCCGGCGCGTGTGAGCGTCGTCGCGTACGCGCAGGATGCCGCCCCCGTCGCCGATGCGGGAAGGGATCGCATCGTCGGTGTGGACGACGTTGTCGAGCTCGATGGCGACGGCAGCTATGATCCCGACGGAGTGCCGCTGACATTCGCGTGGTCGTTCGCATCGGTGCCGGCCGGCAGTGCACTCAACGATCGCGCGCTTGTGGGCGCGGTAGGGCCTGCCGCGCATTTCGCACCCGACGTCGAAGGCCGCTATGTCGTCGAATTGCGCGTCGGCAACGGCCGCCTCACGAGCGTCGCGCGCACGACGGTGACGGCCGTCGCAGGCAACATCGCGCCGGTCGCAAGCATCCGCGCGACCGTGCGCGGGGGCGGCATCGATCTCGATGGCTCGGCGAGCGTCGATCCCGACGGCGGTCCCGAACCGCTGCGCTATGCGTGGTCGCTCGTTGCGCGCCCTGCAGCCAGCCGAGCAACCACTGCTGCGATCCGGGACGCGCACCGCGCGCCAGCGACGTTCACGCCCGATGTCGACGGCACCTATGTGTTCCGGCTCGACGTCTTCGACGGCGAAGCGCGGGATGCGATCAATGCACTCGTGTCGTTCGAGCGGCAGGCGCCGGTCAAGGATTCGGTCGCTGCGGGGCAGCCGCCCCCCAAAGCGGCCGGGTCCATGGGCACTGGACCGATGCGCGATCGCGAAGAGCGCATTCGCATCGTGCGTCTCGCGTTGAACGTCGCGCCGCAATCGGTCACGGTGACGGCCGGTGATGCCGCCGCGTTCAACGTCAAGCTCGCCGGCGGCGGTAACTCCAGCACCGAAGCGTCGCTCAGCGTGCAGAACCTGCCAACGGGGGCAACTGCGAGTTTTGCGCAGCGATCGCTCGCGACCGGCGAGCGAACGACGCTGACGATCGCGACGGACAGGACGATGCCGCCGGGCTCCTATCCGATTCGGCTCAGCGCGTACCCAACCGACGGGAGCGTCGCGATCGCGCGCCCCTCGACGATCGTGCTGCGCGTACACGCGCTGCTGCGCGACACGCCGCCCGTCGCGTGCGGTGGCGTCAACGTCGCGGGATTGGCGCGCGTCGTCTACGTGTCGCCCGCGGGATCTGACGGCGCCGGCTGCGGTGCCACGCCGGCGTCTGCATGCGCGACGATCCAGCAAGGGATCAACAGTTGCAGCGGCACCGGCTGCGGCGTGCTCGTCCGCTACGGGCGCTATCGGACGACGGCGACGATCAACCTGGCCAACGGGGTCAACGTCTACGGCGGCTGCGTGTTCACGTCGACCGCCAACCCGAACTACCGCACGGTGATCGACGCGAGTCCGGCGCCCGGGACACCGGCGCTCGCCGCGACGTCGATCGCCAGCGCGACGACCGTGAACGGCCTCGTCGTCATCGGCAAGGACGAGACCGCCAACGGGACCGCGAGCATCGCGATGGCGGTGTCGTCGAGCTCGGGTTTGACACTCAACCGGATGGTGCTCGTCGGCGGCAGCGGGGGTGCAGGCGCGACCGGTGTTTCCGCTTCATCGCCAGGCGGAAGCGGAGGGCGCGGTGAAGATTTCATTCCCGGCGGCTCCGGCGGCCTGTCGTGCGCGTCGAACCACACGACGGACGACGGCAACGGCGGCCCGGGCCAGGTGTCGGTCCCCGGTTTCGCGCAACCCGACGGATGCTACCCGCAAGGTCGTACGACGACGACCAGCGGAAACGCGAGCGGCACCGTGATCGGCGGCTGTCGTTCAAAGGGGCAAGCCCGCGTATACTGGCCCAAGCGCGAGGGGCGCATCCAGTCCGCGGAAAGGGCAGTGCCCACCCACAGTTGACCGGGAAGACACGAACTTCTTTCATCCGCGATCGCACGCTCACGTGCGGCGGACAGCCTGACAGGGCGGACTCCAGGCTGCATTGAAAGGAGCTTCGCATGTACCCGAACCCGCAGGACGCCCTTCCGCTTCCGTCACGGCCGAATCTCGATCAATACCGAAAGCTCGCCAAGGACCTGGTCAAGGCGTGCAACTCGGGCGCTGACGACGCCATTCGAGCCTGGACCGTCGCGTGGCTGAACGCCCTCGCGGCACATTTGG
>Ga0207697_10000064_pt1 | contig 44943 bp, 45 predicted proteins | sample KBSSwiS5withPhiX_FD_184293 | JGI IMG/M metagenome (GOLD analysis project Ga0207697, IMG submission 184293) | Switchgrass rhizosphere microbial communities from Kellogg Biological Station, Michigan, USA, with PhiX - S5 (SPAdes) (version 2) | ecosystem: Host-associated > Plants > Roots >... | reverse complement strand
CGCTCGATCCATTTCATCGTCGCGTGGATGCTCGTCGCGTTCGTGCTGATCCACTTGTTCGAGGTGATCATCACCGGATTCTGGAACAACGTCCGATCGATGATCACCGGCCGCTATCGCGTGCCCAAGGATGCGGCGCATGAGTGATCGCGGGCGACCGATGTTGAAGTTGGAGGATTCGATGTCTGATCAAGACCCCGGTGCGCGGCGCCGCTTTCTGCGCGGCCTCGCGGCATCGATCGGCGCGCTCGGCGTCGCCGGATGCGACCGCCTGTCGCAAAGCGAATGGTTCCCGAAGGTGCTGGAATCGGCCGAGAAGCTCAACGAACGCCTCGCGAAGGCGGTCACCGGCCGCAAAGCGATGGCGCAGGAATTCTCGGCGGCGGACTTGTCGCCCACCTTTCGCAGCAACGGCACGGCGGAGCCGAACAATCCGCAGTACGCGGCGCTCGCGGCAAAGGGCTTCGACGGGTATGCGCTCGAAGTGAGCGGGCTCGTTGCGCAGCCGCGGCGATTCTCGCTCGCCGAACTGCGTGCGCTGCCGAGCCGCACGCAGATCACGCGGCACGATTGCGTCGAAGGCTGGAGCGCCATCGGCAAATGGCAGGGTGCGCGGCTGTCTGCCGTGCTCGACGCCGTGCAGCCGGCGGCGGCGGCTCGCTATGTCGTCTTCCGCTGCGCCGATCCGATGGACGACGATGGCGGCTCGCCGTATTACGAGAGCATCGACATGGACGATGCGTACCACGAGCAGACCCTGCTCGCATACGCGCTGAATGACAAGCCGCTGCCCGTAGCGAACGGCGCGCCGATCCGGCTGCGCGTCGAGCGGCAGCTCGGCTACAAGCACGCGAAATACGTGATGCGCCTCGAGCTCGTCGAAAGCTTCGCGAACATCGGCGAGGGGAAGGGCGGCTACTGGGAAGACCAGGGCTACCAGTGGTACGCGGGCATCTGAGCGGCGGCACCTAAGACCGGTGTGCCCGGTAAGTTTTCCTCTGGCGTCCCCATCGCATGGGTCACGTCGAGCATCCGCTGATCATGCAAACACACCGTGCATGAACCACTCCCCGTCGTCGGTGCCATACCGATGGTCGCGATAGATCCACATGATGCCGCCGTGCGGCGTCTCGGCGACGAAGTAATCGCGGCGCAGGTCGCGGCCATCCCACCAGCCTGACTCGATTCGTTCCGGACCGTCGCGCAGGATCCACGGCGCAGCTTCCAGCGCACCGCTCAATATCTTTGCTTCGTCGAGCAGCCACAGCGGTCGCGGTGCGTCTGCCGAAGCAACGTCGGCCCGTTTGAGCAAAACGCTCGCGGTGCGCGTGCCATCCTGCGTCCGCCTGGCCGGGCGGGCACCGCTGCGCGGCGATCGCCGGCGTACGTCGGGAGCCGTCTCGGACGTTGCGTATTCCGGACGATGCTCGGGCTGCGCGGCGAGTACGGTGACGACGTCGTCGCCGAGCCGCGAACGCAGCCGATCGACGAGCGGCACGACGACAGCATTCGCCTCGTCTTCCGGCAAGAGGCCGAGGTTGCGGCCTGCGAGCGGCGCGGTTTCGTCGCTCGTCAGCACGATAGCCTCGACCGGCGCAGGCAGCGTGACGCGCGCAAGGCGCTCGCGCAGTACTGCGTGCAGATGCGCCGTCGCGCGCGCCGGCGCGCCGAGCCTGAACGTCGCGATCGACGGCGGCGTTCCGCGATCGCGGACGTAGCGCTCGTGGACCAGCGCAAGCGACATGCGCACGACGCCGAGCCCGCGCGCCAGCAGCCAGCCGGCCAGCTCGCTCACCAGCCGGTTGACGCCGAAACCCAGCGCTTCGACGCTGTCGATCGGTGCCGGCAGTGCGAGCCTGCGCTCGAAACGCGGCGGCGGCTCGTAGGGTTGACGGGGATCGGGTGCGCGACCCAGTGCGCGGTCGAGCGTATCGACGACGCGCTGGTCGAAGCGCCGCGCAAGCCCTGCACGCGGCAGCGCTTGCGCCGCGCCGAACGTCGTGATGCCGGCGGCCGCAAGCGTTGCGAGTGTTCCGGGATCGAAGTCGAGGAGCGCGAGCGGCAACGGTGCAAGCGCTTCGGGCAATGCGTTGCGTCGCGGCACGGGCTGCGCATGCCCGGCGCGCGCGAGCAGGAGCGCCGCCGTCGGTGTTGGTGCGAGCGCCATCCGCGCAACGTAACCGCGGGACTCGACGCTTTTCATGAGCGCCGCGAGCAATTGCGCAAGACCGCCGAACAGCCGCACGCTGCCTTCGATTTCCGCGACGACGGCGTTCGGATGCGCGAGGCTCACCTGCGGCGTGAACGCGAGCAGAAGCGTCGCCACTTCGGCCAGCGCAGCCGCCTCGGCGTGGGGATCGCGGTCGCGCAGGACGACGTCGGGTGCGAACGCGAGCGCCGCGGAAATCAGCTGATCGCTGCGGATGCCCGCAGCACGCGCACAGCCATTCGCCGCGACGACGCGCGGGTAGTGGCCGCCGCTCGCGACGACGAACGGCCGCTGCGCATCGTCAGGCGCCGCGCGCGCGAAGACATCGAGCGGAAGCGACGGCAGCAGTATGCAAGCCCACAGCATCGATGGACGTCAGGCGGCCGGGATGGAAACTCACGACGCCTTCCTGTGTGAAGAGCGCAACCCGTGACTGCGGGCCGGCGGTGTTGAAGTGGAGGTTCGTTGCAGGACCGGCATGCCATCGGGCAGCGGATAAAGCGGCGCGCCGGGTGCGCGCGCGAGATCGAGCACGATCGGTTGCGAAAGCTCGGCGCCGCGCCGTTTCAGCACCCGCACGGCGAGCCTCGCATGCTGCGGCGACAACGCCAGCCGCAACGGCGCCGCCGTAGCGCTCGCGCGCTGGCCGGGCCTGCGCCACAGCACGCCCCACGTGCGGCCCTCTCGCGCAGCCACCTGCAGCCGCCGCAGTACGCGATCCTCGTGCGATTGCATCCAGCCGAACGCGGCGCCGCATTCCGGCGCCCGCAGCGCCTGTTCGTAGGCCCACAGCGCTTCGGCAGCGCTGCAGCCGCGGATGACGACGAGACGGGTGAGATCGAGCCCTGCCGCTGCGAGCGCAGGCGCGTAGGGACGATGCGGCGGTGCAACCCAGACCACGCTGCGCCCTTCGGCCTGCAGCCGCACGAGTGCCGGCAGCGTGAGGCGCAACTCCCCGATGCCTTCGCGCTCGACCAGCAACTCGGTCAGCGCGCCACGCGGCCACCCGCCGCCCGGAAGTGCTGCGTCGAGCTCGGCAAAGCCGGACGCGATGCTGGCCGGCTCGGATGCGCAATCGCCGCCGCGCCAGATGGCAGGATGCGCCAGCAGGCGGGCAAGCGCAGCCGAATGCGCGGCCGATGTCACTGGCCTCGCACCGGCGGCAGATGCGCATTGATACGCGCGATCGTGTGTCGCGTGACCGCGGCCGTCCACTGCGAATCGACCGTCTGCGGCAGGCCGAAGTTGCGCAGGTCGAGCGCCAGGTTGGTCACGTAGATGAAGTTGTCCACCCGTACGAGGCTCGCCGGAAACAGCAGCCCTACCGGAGCACCCTGGCGATCGATGCCGTCGAAATCGCCGAGCTTGGCAATGACTCGGCCGCTCGGGTCGAGCACGACGATCTCGTCGGCCTGATTGGCCACGACCCACACGTTATCCGCAGCGTCGATGGCGAGGCCGTCGGCGCCGTTGATCGAATGCACGAACACTTCCGGAGTGCCGGGCGCGCCGGACGGGCCCGCAGGCAACGGGATGCGCACGACGGTGTCGTTGCCGGTGTTGGCGACGAGCATCGCCGAGGCGTTGCGATTGAACGCGATGCCGTTGGCGCCGAACGGCGGAACGCCGCTGGTGCCGAGCAACGGGTCGCTGACCCATGCCGCAGGCACGCCGCCGGCGGGCGACGTGCGCCAGATCGTCGCCTGGAACGAATCGGAGATGTAGACGTTGCCGGCCGCGTCGAACGCGAGTCCGTTCGGCCCTCCGGCCGTTCCTCCCGGGATCGCGGCGAACTGGCTGGACTCACCGGTTTGCGGATCGACCTTCAGTACCTGCTGCTTGGCGAGGTCGCAGACGAGCAGGTCGTGAGTTACCGGATTGAAGCCGATGCCCAGCAGCAGCGGGCTGCCGTTATCGATCTGCAGCGTGCGCAGCAGGCGGCCGTTACGGTCGAACACGACGATCGTGCCGACGGAGGTGTTGCCGCTGACGTCGAAGTTGGCGACGTACAGGTTGCCATGCGCATCAGCAGTGATGCCTTCCGGATGCGCGGTGCCGGGAGGCAGCGCGGCGAACTGCGTGGCAGGGCTGCGATTCCATGCGCTGGCAGGCGCCGCGAGCGTCAGCAGCAGCGCGGCGCAAAAGGCGGTGGCAAAGCGTACGAGACCCATGATTGTTCTCCTTGTGTTGATGGGTGAAGCCGGACGGTGGTGACCCGGTGTCGAGCCGGGCGGCTCGACTGTCGGCCTGCGACGGCGGCGCTGTCAACGCCGTGAGTCGGCTCGCAGCGCTGGCCGGCGTCAGCGTGGTGGCCAGTGACGCGCGAAGATGGGCGCGACATCCGGCACGGACTCGATCCGCTGCAGCGTTTCGTGGAAAGCCGGTCGGTGACGCGCCAGGTGCTGGCGAGCCCCCGACCATTTGCTGACGACGGCGGCGAGAAGATCGAGCGCGCTCAAGTCGCTGCCGCCAAGGCAGGGCGTAGCGCTGAAGACGTCGGCAAACATTTCCCAGTGACGATGCAACCGCGCCCGCGTGCCCGCGCGGATGCGCTCCTTCACCGCTTCGTCGGCGTCGGCCTCTGCGCACCAGCGCTCCGGGTAGTCGATGATGCTGATCGCCGCGTAGCAGTTGGTGGCGATGTAGACGAGCCCACGTACCGCCTGTGCGCGCGCGGACAGATCGCGCGGCAGGAGCGTGCTGTCGTCATGGACGGTGCCGAGATGGATCAGGATTGCCGCGCTTTCGGACAACGCGGTGCCGTCGTCGAGGACCAACGTCGGAATCTGTCCGAGCGGATTGACCGCGAGCAGTTCCGCATAGGCATCGTTCTGTTCCCACGTCGCCGTTTCAACGATCCGGAACGGCTGGCGGGTGAGCGTGAGCGCGGCCTCGATCGCCGCGGATCCTGATCCGGTCTTGCCATACAGCGTGTACACGGGGGCGCTCCCGAAGGTGAGTTGTTCAGCGGCTGCTCGAAGCCAGCGATCACTTCATCAGTTCCGCCATCCGGCGCTTCGCTTCGTCGATGGAGACGTCCTCGCGATGCGTGGCGATCGACCACACGTGCCCGAATGGATCGGCGAGCGTGCCGACGCGATCGCCGTAGAACTGGTCGGCGACGGCGCGCCGCTGCGTGGCACCTGCCGCGAGGGCACGCGCGAACGTCGCGTCGACGTCGTCGACATAGAGCATGAGGCTCGCGCCGGCGCCGCCGAGCGTCTGCGGGCCCACGAAGCCTTCGTCGGGATTCTCGTCGGCGAGCATCACGTGCGAATCGCCGATTTTCACTTCGGCGTGCGCGATGCGTCCGCCCGCTTCGAAGCGCATCAATTCCGCCGCGCCGAATGCATCGCGATAGAACGCAAGCGCACGCTGCGCGTCGCGCACCATCAGGTAAGGGGTGACACTGTGATAACCGTCCGGGATCGCCGAGACCATGGAACCTCCTTGGATGGGAATGGATGCAACCCTGTCCGCGCAGTGCTACCAGCTGCCGCTGCGGACCAGTCCTACGCCGATGCCCTCGATGACGAACGCGGTGACGCGCGGATCGACGACGATCGGCTCGAACGCACTGTTTTCCGGCGACAGCACGACATCGCGCCCGCGCCGGCGGAAACGCTTGACGGTCACCTCGTCGCCGCTCGCGGCGCCGATGCGTGCAACGACGATCTGGCCGTTGCGCGCCTCGCTCGTCCGGTGCACGACGAGCAGATCGCCGTCGAGGATGCCGGCGTCCTGCATGCTGCGCCCGCTCACGCGGAGCAGGTAGTCGGCCCGCGGCGAGAACAGCGTTGGATCGACGCGGTAATGCGCTTCGATGTTCTCGGCGGCGAGGATCGGATTGCCTGCCGCCACCCGGCCCACGAGTGGCAGCGTGCCTTGCACGGGAATGCCGGGAATGTCCTTCAGCCGCAAGCCGCGCGAAGCGCCGGGGAGCATTTCGATCGCACCCTTGCGCGCAAGCGCCTGCAGGTGATCTTCGGCTGAGCTTGGCGTCGAGAACCCGAGTCCGGTGGCGATTTCCGCGCGTGTGGGAGGCATGCCGGTTGTCTCGAGATACGCGCGAATCCAGTCGAGGATCTGCCGCTGTCGCGATGTCAGTTGCGGCGGATCGGCCAGCGGTGCCGACTTCAATGCGGAAACGCGCTTGACGGGTATTTTCGGCTTCATCGACACTACCGTATAAACATGCGGTATGACGATTATAGCCGCGATCGAACTCGAGTCAAGTCCTCGAGTCTCACCGGTAAATGTTGCGCCCGCGGTCGTAAAAGGGAATGGCGTTGCAGCAGTGGGCAATACACGTAACGCGCCGGATCCACAACGGAATTCGCGCGCGGAACGGACCTTGCAATGAGCGAATGCTCGGAGGTGCACGATGAACGACGACGACGACGAAACACTGACTGCTGAAGGCGCCGCGCGCCGACGCTTCCTGTACGGGACGGGTGCCTTGACAACCGGGCTTGCAACCAGCCTGGCACCCGTGGCGGCGATCGCAGCGACGCCGCATGAGGCCGCTGCGAGGACACCCGGGGCGCCAGTACCCGTCCGGCTCAACGTCAACGGCCTTGACTACGACCTGATGCTCGAGCCGCGCGTGACGCTGCTCGATGCGCTGCGCGAATACATCGGCCTCGCCGGCACGAAGAAAGGCTGCGACCGCGGCCAGTGCGGCGCGTGCACGGTGCTTGTCAACGACCGGCGCATCAATGCGTGCCTGGCACTCGCCATTGCGCACACGGGCGATCGCATTCGCACGATCGAAGGGCTTGCCGAAGGCGCGTCGCTGCATCCCGTGCAGGCCGCGTTCATCGAGCACGACGGATTCCAGTGCGGCTATTGCACGCCGGGGCAAATCTGCTCCGCGGTCGCAATGCTCGCCGAGGTGCGTGCGGGCACGGTAAGCGCCGTAACGGCCGACGTGCGCCGCACGCTACCCGTGGATCTCACCGATGCGGAGATCCGCGAGCGGATGAGCGGAAATCTCTGTCGCTGCGGCGCCTACGTCGGCATCGTCGCCGCCGTCCGCGACGCGTCGACGAGGGCATGACGATGCGCGCCTTCGACTACGTCCAACCCGCTACCGTCGACGCCGCCGTCAAGGCGCTCGCCGACCGCGACACGCGCTGCTTAGCCGGCGGCACCAACCTGCTCGATCTGATGAAGGGCAACGTCGAGCAGCCTGCACGGCTCGTCGACATCACGCATCTGCCGCTGAAGGACGTGGAGACATCGCCGGACGGCCGCATGCGCATCGGCGCGCTCGTCCGCAACAGCGATCTCGCCAACGACGCCACCGTGCGCGAGCGCTATCCGCTGTTGTCGCAGGCGCTGGTGTCGGGTGCGTCGCCGCAGTTGCGCAACATGGCCACCGTGGGGGGCAACCTGCTGCAGCGCACACGTTGCCATTATTTCACCGATGTCGGCTTCGCCGCGTGCAACAAGCGCAAGCCCGGATCCGGCTGCGCCGCGCGCGAAGGATCGAACCGCATCCACGCGATCTTCGGCACCAGCGAGCAATGCATCGCGACTCATCCGTCGGACATGTGCGTGGCGCTTGCCGCGCTCGACGCGGAGATCGAGGTTCGTGGCTCGGCGGGCACGCGACGGATTTCAATCAGCGCGTTCCATCGGCTGCCCGGCACGACACCCGAGCGAGACACGGAGTTGCGCCACGGCGAGCTCATCACCGCGGTGTTGCTGCCGCCGTCGCGTTTCGCCGCGCACTCGCACTATCTCAAGGTGCGCGACCGGGCCAGCTACGAATTCGCGCTCGTTTCGGTGGCGATGGCGCTCGACGTCGACGGCAATCGCGTGCGCGACGCGCGCATCGCACTCGGCGGCGTTGCGCCCAGACCCTGGCGTGCGCGCGCGGCCGAGCACGCGCTGATCGGACGTCCGCTCGATGCGGCGGCGATGGCCGCAGCCGGACGCGCCGCTGTCGAAGGCGCGCAGCCGTACCGTGACAACGCATTCAAGGTCGAGCTCGCACAGCGCGCGGTCGTGCGCGCAGCCACGATTGCAGGAGGTTTGGCATGAACGACGACGGCCAGACGAGCGTGATCGGCGCACCGCTCGATCGCACGGACGGTGCGCAGAAGACGACAGGTGCTGCGCGCTACGCGGCCGAGTTCCGACCGGCCAATCTGTGCCACGGCGTGATGGTGCTGTCGACCATTCCGCACGGACGCGTCGTCAACCTCGATACGAGCCGCGCGCAGCACGCGCCGGGCGTGCTGCTCGTGCTCACGCATCGCAATGCGCCGAAGCTGCCCGAGCAGGGCCGCGCAGCCGTCAAGCCGCCGGCAGGACGCGTGCTGTCGCTGCTGCAGGACGATGTCGTCCATTACGACCGCCAGCCGATCGCCGTCGTCGTCGCCGACACTTTCGAGCATGCGACGGATGCCGCTGCGCTCGTCCGTGCGAGCTACGCCGCGCAGCCTGCCGTCACCGATTTCTCGGCGGCGCGCGCAGATGCATACAAGCCCAAGGAGGCAGGCAGGAAGCCGCCCGACGTCACGTGGGGCGATCTCGAGGCCGGCGAGCGTGCGGCCGAGGTGCGCGTCGACGTCACGTGCTCGACGCCTATGCAGAACCACAATCCCATCGAGCCGCACGCGACCGTTGCCGAATGGGAAGGCGATCGCCTGACGTTGCACGACGCAACCCAATACGTGTCGGGCGTTCGTGAAACCGTAGCGAAGACGCTCGGCATTCCGTCGGCCAGCGTGCGCGTCATCTCGCCATTCGTAGGCGGCGGCTTTGGTTGCAAGGGCTCCGTGTGGTCGCACGTCGTGCTGGCGGCGATTTGTGCGCGGAAAGTGCAGCGTCCGGTCAAGATCGTCGTCGATCGGCAGCAGATGTTCGGACCGGTCGGTGGTCGCCCGCAGACGTCGCAGCGGATCGTGCTTGGCGCGACGCGCAGTGGTGTGCTCACCCACGTGCGTCACGACGTCGTGTCGCACACGTCGGATTTCGAGGACTTCGTCGAGCCGTCGGCGCTCATCACGCAGATGCTCTACGCGTGTCCGAACGGCATGACGACGCACCGGCTCGTCAAGCTCCACACCGGCACGCCGACCTTCCAGCGCGCACCGGGCGAGGCGACCGGCAGCTTCGCCCTCGAGGTCGCCCTCGACGAGCTCGCTTACGCGCTGAATCTCGATCCCGTCGAACTACGTCTGCGCAACTACGCGCAGGCGGAAGCCGACAGCGGCAAGCCGTTCTCGAGCAAGCATCTGCGGGAGTGCTACACGCAGGCCGCAGACCGCTTCGGCTGGTCGCGGCGGCCGTCGGCAACAAGCGCAATGCGCAAGGGCAACGCGATGGTTGGCTGGGGCATGGGCACGGCCACTTATCCGGCGCATCGGATGGCGGCGTCGGCCCGCGCCGCACTGCAGCCCGATGGCACGGTCGTCGTTCAATCGGGGTCGCAGGACATCGGTACCGGCACTTACACGGTGATGACGCAGGTTGCCGCCGAAACGCTGGGCGTACCCGTCAGCCACGTCCGCTTCGAGCTCGGCGACACGGCGCTGCCGCAAGCGCCCGTGTCCGGTGGCTCGATGACGGCGGCAAGCGTGGGTCCCGCCGTGCAGGCGGTCTGCCAGAAGTTGCGCGCGCAGCTGATCGAGCGGGCGGTGACCGATCCCAGCTCGCCGCTGCATGGCTTGCCGCGCGAGCGCGCGACGCTCGACGGGGGCTGGCTCACCGCGCTAGACGAGTCGCGTCGCCGTGAAGGGCTCGCAGCACTCGCCGGCAGAATCGGTACGCCGATCGAGGCGACTGCGGAGGCCAAGCCCGGCGACGAAGACAAGCGCTTTGCCGCGCACTCGTTCGGTGCCGTGTTCGTCGAGGTGAGCGTCGATCGCGATCTTGGCGAGATTCGCGTGCCGCGCGTCGTCGCCACGTACGATGTCGGCCGGCGGTTGAACGCGAAGACGGCACTGAGCCAGTTGCGGGGCGGCATCGTATGGGGTATCAGCCTCGCGCTGCTGGAGCATACGATCGTGGATGCGCGCATGGGGCGCATCGTCAACGCGAACCTCGCCGAATATCACGTGCCGGTGAATGCCGACATCCAGGATATCGACGTGACGTTCGTCGACAATCCGGATCTCAACTTCAATCCGCTCGGCATCCGCGGCATCGGCGAGATCGGCATCACGGGTGTTGCCGGCGCGCTGTCGAACGCGGTGTATCACGCGACGGGCCGGCGCATCCGCGATTTGCCGATCACCCTGGACAAGCTGCTGCTGCCACGAACGGCGTGATCACGCATGCCAAGAAAGGGGCAGCGCGACGCTGTCCCTTTGCTTTGGCGCGGACGCGCGAATTCGGACCTGGATGGCATCCGACCGGTCCCCAGTGCAGCGTCGGCGGTGTGCAGATGCGGACGCTACGCCGAAACAACGGGGACTGAGGGGACGCGTGTTCCTTGGAAGTTGTCGACCCGAGCAACTTGACGTACTGTCCATCCGGGCGTTTCATCACAGGAGTTTCCGCCCCCGTTGTCCAATTTCACGGAGCACTTAACATGGCCAAGAAAGCAGCAGCACCCGCCGGCACCCCGACGGCGCGGAAGCGCCCGGCTCGCAAGCGTTCCGCACCCCGCATGGCAACCGCAGAACCGGCATCGTCGAAGGGCGCCGCCGCGATGCCGTCGATGCCGTCGATGCCGTCGATGCCGGCGTTCGGCGACATGACGAAGATGGCGAAGATGATGACGCCCGAGCAGGCGATCGAACTCTACAAGGCCAATGCCGCGCTTGCGCTCAACGTGATCAACACGGCGATCGAGAGCACGGCGCGGATGCGCAAGAAGCAGTTCGAAGGCGAAGAGCAGGCGCGCGAGTTCCAGAAGAAGCACGTGCAATCCGCTGCCGCTGCACGCGATCCGCAAAGCCTGATGGCCGCGGGGCAGGGCGCCGCGCAGGAGGCGATGGAAAAATCCATGCACTATTGGAGCGAGATGTTCGACCTGATCGTCGAGATGCAGAAGCGGCTGTTCTCGCTGCTCGGCGAACAGATGGAAGGCGTCCCCGGCGTCAAGGAGACCAAGGCCGCGATGGCGATGCTTCCCGACATGAGCCAGATGCAGAAGGTCGTGTCGGCGATGCAGGGCGTCGTGTCGTCCGGAGGATCCACGTTCGAGTCGATGCAGCGGGTGATGGGCGACTTCGCGAAGCTCGCTGGGCGGCGCTGACCGCGCAATTGGTCGAACATCCACGCGGTGCCGTGGCCGTGCGCTTGGCTCGCGCGGCCGCGGGCACTTCGTTCATCATCGGGAGAACGTCGTGCGAAGAGTGATCGTGCTCGCGCTCGCGGTACTGCTGACGGGCTGCGTGCCTATCGGCGTTCGCGTGCAAAACATGTATGCGGCCGCCGTTACGCCGGCGGCGACGTCAGGCTGAAAGCACGAGCCGTCGCACGTACGGATTCCGCGCGTATAAGACCAGGCCGGGTATGGACGACGAGCAGCAGAGGCACAGACGGGACGAGGTGGCGGACTCGTCACGCCGGGATTTCATCGCGCTGTCGGTAGCCGCCGGGCTCGTGGCCGCCGCCGGACCGGCACTGGCGGCTTCGCTGCCGGTGGTCGAGGACGAAGTCACGATCAAGACGGCTGATGGGACCTGCGATGCTGCCTTCATCCACCCCGCGAGCGGGGCGTACGCCGGAGTGCTGGTTTGGTCCGACGCATTCGGCTTGCGCCCGGCGATGCGCGACATCGGCAAGCGCATCGCGGCCGAAGGCTACAGCGTGCTCGTGCCGAACCCGTTTTATCGAATTGGAAAGGCGCCGATGTACGAGAGCGGGGCGGGGTTCGATTTTCAGAACGCCGCCGACATGGCGAAGTTGCGACCGCTGATGGCGTCGATCAACGCGGTGGGTGCGGCCGAAACAGATGCAGTGGCGTTCGTCGCGTTCCTCGATGCGCACGCGCGTGTCGATCGCACGAGGAAGATCGGCACGCAGGGATATTGCATGGGAGGACCGCTTGTCGTACGGACCGCGGCGCGGGTGCCCGAGCGAATCGGCGCCGGCGCGTCGTTCCACGGCGGCGGGCTCGTGACCGACAAGCCCGACAGCCCGCACCTGCTCGCGCCGAAGATCAAGGCGCGGATGTATTTCGGCGTTGCGTCCAACGACGACGAGCGCCAGCCCGACGCCAAGGTCAAGCTGAAGGAAGCATTCGCATCCGCCGGCGTCCCGGCCGAAATCGAAGTCTATCCGGCGAAGCACGGCTGGTGCGTGCCCGACATGCCGGTCCAGGGTGGTGCGCCGATCTACAGCAGACCTGATGCCGAACGCGCGTGGAGCAAACTGGTCGCGCTCTACGGGACGGCGCTTGCCTGAGACGAAAGGCAGCGCCAGCAGTCCCGCCGAGATCTCGCGCCGTGGCTGGCGCGATGTGCTGCGAAGAAGTTCGCTCGCGATGGTCGAGCAGAACATGTCGCTCGCCGCGGCCGGCATCGCCTTCTTCATGGTATGGGCATTCTTTCCGGCGCTCACGCTCGTCGTCATCGTGGGTGCGACGCTGCTCGGCAAGACGCATGTCCTCGCATGGCTTTCGTCGGTGCGCCTTGATCTGCCCGAAAGCTTCAACGTCGTGGTCATCGCGCAGCTCGACGCGATCGCCGAGCGCTCGCGCGGAGTGTCGATCGCCACGGTGGCAGGCGCGCTCGCACTGGCACTGTGGAGCGGAACGCGCGGCGCGCGGGCGCTGATCGTCGCGCTGAATCTCGTCTACGCCGAGCGCGAGCGGCGGACCTTCTGGCATCGCCAGTTGCTCGCGATAGGCTTGTGCCTGCTGAGCGGCGCGTTCGTGCTCGGCGCGCTCACGCTGATCGTCGGTTTCGCCGGCGCCGAGATTTCCGTTTCGTCCACCGCGGGCACGGCGCTGCCGCCGCCATCGCGCTGGCCGGTGCTCATCGCCGGCATGATGCTGTTGCTGTCGGTCGCATACCGCTATGGCCCGTCCCGGCGCGTGGCGAAATGGCGCTGGGTAACGTGGGGCGCATCGGCAAGTGCGGCGATCTGGCTCGCGGGATCCGCGCTGCTGTCGTTCTACGCAGCGCACTTCACGCACCTGAATCCGCTGCTCGGATCGCTCGGATCGGTGATGATCTTTCTGTTCTGGTGCTACCTCACGGTGCTGACCGTGCTGTTCGGCGCGCAGATCAACGCCGAGCTCGAACGCCACGCTGGCGGAGGCACTGCTGCGCGCACGCCGGCATCACTGCAGGCCCGTCTTAGTGAAGAGGTGCTGGATAACAAGAAACAACGCCGCCCCCAGCGCCGGCGCCAGTAGTCCTTGCGCCTCGCCACTGTTCACGTTGAGGCCGATGGCCGGTATCAGCCACGAGGCCGCGAAGGCGCCGGCAACGCCGACGACCGGCTTGACCAGCAGGCCACCGGGTCCGGTACCCGACGTCATCAGCTTTGCAATCAAGCCGGCCACTATGCCGACGATGGTCGTCCAGATCGGGTTCGTCACGTTACAACCTCCCTTGATCAACGTGCTCCACGGCACACGATTGGGTGTCGCCGCCTACGTGCTGCTCGCTGGCCGGTTAACGAACCGCTTTGCCGGTCGTTGCCGTGAACGCGATGCTCATTGTCCAATAATTCGGGTCCTGATACAGCCGGTAGAACTCGTCCAGCACGGCACTCGACACGCCAGCTTCCTTTTGAAATTGTTCTGCCACTTCGGCAATGCTGTAGATCCACCACTTGGCGACCGCCCAGGTCGGATAAAAATCAGGTTCCTCGAGCATCACCCAACCACCGGGTTTCAGCCATTTGACGAGTCTCGAAACCACCGCGCGGCGCTCCGGAAGGTGATGCAGTAGCGCCCGCATGACGATCAGATCGAAGGGTGCGCCGGGCGGTTCGTCCTTGACGACATCGAAACGGCACACGTCGAGATTGTCGGTGGCGATGCCCCGCATCAGATCGATATTGATGTCCGACGCGGTCACCTTGCCCGTAGACCCCACCCGTTTCGCAAGCCATTGCGAGATCGAACCGTTGCCCGCGCCGATTTCCAGGCAGCGCCAGCCTTCCACCACACCGATGCGCTCGAGGTGACCGCGACTCGCGGGGTCGAGCACGTCCGACATCATGCGCAAACGCTCGGGCTCGCCTTTGAGCTCGTGTTGCCAGACGTAGGCGGGCATCTCGAGATTCCTAGCAGGTCTTCAAATAAGCCATTGATTTAGCCCCATCCACTGTAGCAAAGCGCAAAAAGACCACCGCTGCGCCGAGGATGAACTACAAGGCACGCGCCGAGCGCGCTGAGCAGAACTTGCGCACCTCCAAGCCGGAGATCTCAGCGGCGCACCGCGAGCAGTTGGCATTCCTGGCAGCGCTGCAGATTTCCGACCTGCTCGATTCCCTGCTGGAAATGGATACGAGCATCGAGAGCTATGAAACTGTGGTCGTCGCGATTGCGGCCCGCGGTACGGCGTTGGCGTTGGCGGTGATCACGAGCGCCATGAGCGATCAACTGGCGAACGACAACGCAATGATTCGCCATCTTGCGCCGCACCAGGATGTCGACGAGTTCCGCGACGCGAAACTCAGAGACAGCCTGCCTTGGACGGACTGAGTGAGAGCGGCGCTGAACGAGTGCCGCCCCCGCAACGGCTCACTTCGGTGGGCCGTTTTTCAATGGTCCGCTGTGAGCCAAAACGATCCGGCTGTCAGATAAGCGGCGACCGGCATGGACACGATTCCTCCCCTGTTGTACAAGTAATCAACGAGGGGCACACATGAGGATCTTGTCATTGCTGGGGTTCAAACCTGTCACGGTCAATGTGACCGACCCGGTCCGGAGCTCGGCCCCGTTCACGGTCCCGAAATACGTCAGCCGGCGCACGCTTTCGGCACACGGCGATGATGGAGAGTTATTCGCAGTCCCGGCGCCACCGAAGGCCTTGAAAGTTCTTCGTGGCCTCCGTGTTTCGGGCGCTACCTACGTGTACGTTTCGAAGGCCCAGTGGCACCAAGCTGTCGACGTCTCGCACGCTCGCCCGCTTCAATAGTCGATCGGCTCCGTTATCGCGCAAGCAGGCCGTACCCCGCACGCTTCCGCGCCCGTTCTGCCCGCATGACGAGGCCGCCGTGGTCGTCGTCGAGCAGCAGCCGATGACGTGGGTCGGTGCCCCGAGTGCTTCGCCACCGGACCTCATTCCGTCAGCGACAGTCCGGTGCACGCCATCGTCGCGTGGAATCAGCGACAGGGACGGCTGACTGTCGTGAAGTGAGCAATCCGCGCGCTCAATGCTCCGTCAGCCTCGATACCGAAGGTGACGCCGGTAATGGTGCCATCACCATGTTCGATGTTGACGTCGACAACCCAAGCATCGCTGACGGCTTTTATAACGTGACCAACGTTGAGCCGAGCGGTAGTGGTGCGCAAAGCATCCTCGAAATTGACGCAACGAACGGCAGCGTGGGCCAACCGTACCAGCTAATGTTGGCCATATCGTTCACCCTCAGTCCGGGTGAACCCTCCTCGCTGGGAGGGTTCACCTCGGTCGTCAGCATGGGCTCGCCCGCCACAATCTTTGCCGGCAGCGTATTCAATCCCAACCCGGGTGGCGGATTCATTGAAACCAACGCCACAGGCTCGGTGGCTGCGGTAGCCGAGCCCGGCGTGCTCGCTCTTCTCGGTCTCGGTCTCGCGGGCATCGGCTTCGCCCGGCGTCGTCGGCTGAACTAGACTCCCGCGCCGCTCGACGAACAATGAAGGGCCCACTTCGGTGGGCTGTTGTTTTACGACGCCACGCAACGGCTTCGCGCTCGATGTGGCGGCCTTCCGCAGCGAGCTTCGCCAGGCGGTCGCGAATGGCGGCTTATTCGTCGGTCGGCATGGGCGGACGATGCCGCAATCGGCGCGAAGCGTGCAACGACTTATCGCCAAGAGCCCGCGTAGTCCAGCTTACGCCGCCGCGCTGTCACGGAAGTCTGCGCACCGCTCGCCGCGGCTGCGAGTCGCGCGAGATGTCCGCACGGCGTTGTTGTGCGGCGAGCGTGCTCCGCGCCATGCGCTGCCAACGCGCGATCAGAATGCGCGCCAACGCCTCAGCGGGCACGAGACGATTCATGTGCATGCGCCACTCCCTCAAGCATCGCGCGCAGCACCTCGCGCCGATCGAGCGGGCGAATCGCGCTACCGTTCATTTGCGCGTACGCACCGTTCTTAAAACGCAGCAGCGCGCCGGTCTCGCCCGTTTCCTTCCGCACGATCCCGACCGCAGTAGCACCGACAGGCAAAGCGCGCGTGTACAGCTGCGCCGGGGCGCCGACTTCGATGCGCATCACGATCGCTGTCCCCCGGAGATCAAGGCACACCCGACCGTGACCAACGCTATGAAATTTCGCATTGTTGTCCCTCGGGTTAATTAGTGTTCGTACAGCTTGGCGCGCTGCTGCCAAACCGTGCCAAATTACACGGCATGCACGTTTCGCGCCGCAGTTTGTACCACTGTGCAATCAATCGGTTGGAATCACCCTGCATGGTGGCTTCATACAAGGTGTAATCCGCGCCGACAGTCCGCGCTCGCGCCGCCATGACAATGTCAATATGCCGCTTATGACGTCGTCACATGCCAATTGAATGATTGGCGGGCGCAGGTGGAGCGCGCCGTGAACGCTATTGATGGACGACGAGGCGTGCGTTACCGCTGGGTATCAGCTATTGCCGGTCCAATCCGCGCGGTCTCGATGGCAAAGCCTGCGCAGATAGCCGCAACGAGAGCGTTCGCCTGTTGCACTTCGCCGATGTTCATCATTCGATCGAGCTCACGCTCAAGCTCTTCGAGCGCGGCGCGAAGCTCTTGCTCTTCATCGGGCATCGCGGCCTCTTTGAACCAGAAGCCGTGCAACGACTATGCGGCGATCGGCCGCCGTCCCTTGCCAAGCCCGAATCTCTGCGGGTGGAGCATGCTGGAGGGCAAAACTGAACACTACAAACGAGACCTTTGGTCGCAGCGTTCTTGCCGTTTCCTGTACTCCGCGGAAAATGCGCTCGTACCGGCGGCCGCCGGCTAATTATTACAAAGGGAGATCCAATCATGCTTTGCGCAAGTCGCTGGTCCGTTCGCTTGCCTGTCATTGCTGCGTTCGCCGCTGCTTGTTCGGCGACACCTGCGCTAGCCGCTGTAAACGCTTACCTCGTTATCGACGGGATAGATGGTGCGTCGACTTCGCGAGCTCATGCAATCGACATTCTCAGCTTTTCGGCTGGCGCAGCCCGCGTAGCTGATGCCAACCAAGCAGCCAAGATACGGAGGTTGGCTTGCCAAGGACTTAACGTTATGAAGGTCGTCGACCGAACCACTCCTCTGCTGGCGCAAGCGGTGTTTACCGGCAAGGTGTTCCCGACCGCGACGGTGGTCTATGACAAGCCCGTGGGAAATCACCAAGAGGACTATTTCACGATCCAATTATCGAACGCAACGATAGCAAGCGTTCAAGAGTCCGGAAGCAATGAGAATCCGACAGAATCTGTCTCGCTTGTCGGGACAAGCTACACATTCTCGTTCAAGCCAGAGAAAGACGATGGTTCGCTACTTGACGCGGTCGTATTTACTGGAAGCTGTACCCCCTGAGTAGGAGGTATCGCATCATAGTTCCGCTTTGACCGGTGCTGGTCGCGAAACGGCTCACTTCGGTGGGCCGTTTGTTTCTCGCTCAGTTGCACCGGACAAGCGGCATTTCTAATTACAAGTACGACTGTAAGTGGCCTTGTCGTTAACTTCTCGGTGGGCAAGGCCGCCTACGCGTTGATTTCGTTTTCAATTCCCATGTCATCCGGCGGCGCCCCTGATGTCAACTGCAGTCCACTTGGGCGGGCTTTCCTACAATGCGCTAACCTGATCCTGCTCCAGTGGTAGACGGCACAGCGTTGCTTAATGTCGCGATTCTAAATCCGTAATTGGGAGTTCCATAAGACGATTGCTATTCACAGTCCGGAATGTTTGCTGAGGACGCGGAGCTCCTTCGGCGACCGCTCCAATCGATGACGTTCCGGAGCCAACGAAGTACGTTTCTCGATCGCGCTTTGCGTTCGCTCGAGCGTGGCCCGCAACGTTGCGACGAGCTTTGCGACTTTGGAGTGGTAGTGACGGGTGTAGTACTGCTCAATCGCCTCGCGGTTCATCCGAGTCGGAGAGGCAACTTGTAAGCTATTGATTATTAGTGCCCGGGGCCGGAATCGAACCGGCATGACCTTGCGGTCGAGGGATTTTAAGTCCCTTGTGTCTACCTGTTTCACCACCCGGGCGACGCGCCGATTGTAACGGTCGCAGCCCCGGCCGGCGCTTCGGCCGGTGGTACACTGACCTTGCGTCGCCCGGCCCGGAATGAGCCGTTGCGACCACTGTTAACGCAGTCGGATTCACGCTAATCCACCGCAAATGCGCGTCGCGGACATGGTCACGCGGCCGCAGTGCGGCTCATCCACACCGGGGGAAGTCAATGAACGCATTTCCAAAATCGAAAAATCGCATGAACGTGATGGCACTTTCGTTGGCGCTGGCACTTGGCGTTACGTCGGCAACGGCGCTCGCGGCGGACGTCAAGCTGTCGGGCGACCAGGAGGTTCCTGCGGTCAAGAGCGCGGGTGCCGCTGCCGGAGCGATCACGATCGGCGACGACGGCGCCGTCAGCGGGTCGGTTACGGCAACCGGATTCACGCCGACCGCTGCGCACATCCATCAGGCCGCGGCGGGCAAGAATGGCCCGGTCATCGTTCCGTTCACGAAGGACGGCGACAAGTTCAGCGCCCCGGCGGGCGCCAAGCTCACGCCGGACCAGATGAAGGCGTACAAGGCGGGCGAGCTGTATGTCAACGTCCACAGCGCCGCCAATCCGGGCGGAGAAGTCCGCGCGCAACTGAAGCCGTAACCGCCTGCGCGGTAGGGCCGTTCCGAACGGCCGCGTTGCCCGAAACCACGGGCGGACGCGGTCGTTTTTCATTGGTGCGCCGTCAGTGGATGAGCACGACCGGTATGTGACACAGGTGGAGTACCCGCGTCGTCACCGAGCCGAGCGCCATGTTCGCCAGCGCCGACATCCCGCGCGTGCCCATGTAGATCATGTTCGATCCCGATTCCTTCGCCTGCTGGACGATGGTCTCGGCGATGGGACCCGTCAGCGCGTGCGACGTATACGGAACGCCGGCTGCGTCGAGCAGCTTCACGCTTGGCGCCAGCATGGCCGCACATTCGTCGTCGTAGTACTTCCTGATCATCTCCTTGCTGACGAACGACCCCAGGTTCGGCACCCGCGGCACGGGCAGGTGAACGGATACGAGTTCGATCGACGGCGCCTCGCGGTACCACCCGATCGTCTCGATCAGCGACTCTGTCGCGCGCACGGCGCTGGGTGAGCCGTCGACGGGCAGCAGGATCTTCAGCATTGCGGTTCCTTCCGGATGGATGCGGCAGCAAAATTGTCGCAGATCCGTCGCGAACTCATCGCGATTTTTGCGGACTGACGGGGAGGGCTCGCTATCCCCGCTCGCGGGCGGCTGTGCGCCGAATGCGAGTGCACGCATTGCATGGCTGACAAGACCCCCGATCTCGACAGGCTATGGGCACGGGCGCCCCACGCGGTACGCTCGTTCGACCCGCAGCAAATAGCGCACCTTCCCTCGCTTGCGCAGAGCTACTTCGCGCATGCGATCGCGCCCGGCGCACCACTTGCAGGTGCGGTTCGGCTGCGCATGCATGGCTTGATCAGGCTGCGGCGCTGGCACAAGTTCAGGGCGGTGCAGGTGATAACGCGCGACTCGGCGATGATCTGGCGCGCATCGGTGCGGATGCGCATCGCGTCAATCCGCGGCTACGATCGATTCGTGGACGGGCGCGGCTCGATGAAGTGGAGACTGTTCGGGGTCCTTCCCGTTGTATGTGCAGCGGGCGCCGATGTCACGCGGTCGGCGGCAGGTCGGGTTGCGGCGGAATCGATCTGGCTGCCACCAATGCTGATGGATGAGCGCGTGCATTGGAGCACTGATGGCTCCGGCGTTGCGCATGCGGACGTGACGCTCGCGGGCCATCCCGCCGAACTTCGGATGACGCTCGATCACGGCAGGCTTCGATCCGTTGGCCTGTTGCGTTGGGGCAACCCCAATGGAGGACCGTTTCGCGAGATTCCGTTCGGCGCCTACGTCGATCAGGAAGCGACGTTCGGCGACTACACGATCCCTGCGCGCGTGCGCGTCGGATGGTACTTCGACGATCCATCGCGTTTCGACGCCGACGGAAAATTCTTCGAGGCGTCGGTCGACGGAGCCGTATATCGTTAGCAGCGCCGGTACCCCCGTCCCGTGCGGCGCGTGAATCAACCCGACACGACCAACCCGGAGTAGCATCGTCGTTCGAACTTCGACATCCGGAATGCTGAATCGGGCGCAAGGGCTTCACGATGAGCGATCGCAATTCGCCCGGGGACGACATCGCGCGCGCGTCGCTGGATTGGTGGAGCACGTTCGCGCGCATGTGCGAGGTTGCCTGGACGAGGCAGTGCGGTCGTGACGCGATAGTTGCCGCGACGGCGCAGCGCACCGCCGACATCATCCGGTTTACCCGCGAGCATTCACGTTTCTATCGCGACGCATGGAGTCGGTTGCCCGCGGACGCCGTCGCGCTCGAAACGCTTCCGATTGTGCACAAGCGCGACCTGATGGCGCGCTTCGATGACTGGGTGACCGACCGGACCGTCACGCGACGTGGCATCAATGCGTTCCTGCGCAACAAGACGCGCGTCGGCACGCCGTTCATGGATCGTTTCGTTGTCTGGAAAAGTTCGGGCAGCTCGGGTGAGCCGGGCATCTACGTCCAGGACATATTTGCGCTGACGACGTACGACGCACTGCTGGCCGTCCAGATCCACGCTGGAACGCTCGCCGGGCCGTACGCACAGGGTGTCCTGGGCCAGGGTGGTCGCGCGGCGCTGGTCGCGGCGACGGGCGATCATTTCGCCAGCGTTGCGTCGTGGCAGCGGCTGTGCCGTGGTCGGGAGTGGCCGGTCGCGCGCGTTCTCTCGGTGATGGATCCCATTGGGAAGATCGTCGACGAACTGAACGCATTCAAGCCCGCATTCCTCGCGAGCTATCCGACTACGCTGGCGCTGCTGGCGACGGAACAGCGGGAAGGGCGCCTGCGGATTGCGCCGACGTGCGTGTGGTCGGGCGGCGAATGCCTGGTCCCCGCGATGGCGGCGTCGATCGAGGATGCATTCGCGAGCGCGCTGGTCAACGAGTATGGAGCGTCGGAGTGCATGAGCATCGGCTACTCGTGCCGCGGAGGATGGCTTCACGTAAATGTCGACTGGGCCGTGCTGGAACCGGTCGATCGCGATTACCAGCCGACGCATCCGGGTGAACATTCGCATACGGTGCTGCTGACCAATCTTGCCAATCGTATCCAGCCGATCATCCGTTACGACCTCGGCGATAGCGTCATCGAGAATCCCGAGCCCTGTGCGTGCGGCAGTCCCCTGCCGGCGATACGCGTGGAAGGTCGTCGGGACGACGTGCTTGCGCTACGCGCGCGCGACGGTCACGTCGTTCGCCTGTCGCCGCTGGCGCTGACCACGGTCGTCGAGGACGCAACGGTCGGTCGCCGGTTCCAGCTGGTGCAGACCGGCCCCGACCTGATTGCGTTGCGCCTCGAGGCCCGCGATGCGCGCGTGCGCGATGCGCAGTGGCATGCGGCCGAGCAGGCATTGCACGACTATCTGGCGCTCCAGTCGCTCGATAATGTCCGGCTGTCGCTCGACGTCGAACCGCCGGTCGTGGACCTGCGAAGCGGCAAGCTGCGCGAAGTGATTGCTGCGGACCACGCCTGACAGCGTCCCCAGGGTGGTGCGGCTCGTCGCGATGCCCGCGCCGCGTCGCAGGCATAATGCCGCCGACAGGTCCAGCCGTTGCTATGGCTGTGACGCCGAACACGCTGCGGAGATTCCGTTTGACCCCACTACACGCCCGGCTGGCGGCATTGCCGATGGATGCACTGCGCGGACTCGTGCGCGGCGTCGAGAAGGAAAGCCTGCGCGTCACGCCGGACGGCCGGCTTGCGACGACTCCGCATCCGCTCGCGCTCGGCGCGGCGCTGACGCATCCGCATATCACGACCGACTTCAGCGAGGCGCAGCTCGAGCTCATCACCGGCGTGCACCCGAACGCCGACGCCTGCGTGCAGGAGCTCGCTGAGATTCACCAGTTCGTCTATCGCCATCTCGGTGATGAAATGATGTGGTCGAGCAGCATGCCGTGCCGGCTGCCGGCCGATGACGAAATCCCTCTCGGGCAATACGGCCGCTCGAACGTCGGCAGGCTCAAGACCGTGTACCGGATGGGACTGTCGCTGCGATACGGACGGCGGATGCAGACGATCTCGGGTGTCCATTACAACTTTTCGCTGCCGGAGACCGCAATCGCGTTGCTGCAGGGGCCCGGCGCGACCGAGACCGCCCGCGCGGAATTCCGGACCACGGGCTACTTCAGCCTGATCCGCAACTTCCGGCGCCACTCGTGGCTGCCGCTGTACCTGTTCGGGGCTTCCCCGGCCGTTTGCAGCACCTTCGTCGAAGGACGCACTCACCGGTTGCAGTCGCTGTCCGGCGATACGCTGTACATGCCGCACGCAACGTCGCTGCGCATGGGGCCGCTCGGCTATCAGAGCGACGCACAGCGATCACTGGCCGTCAGCTACAACAGCCTCGCGAGCTACGCCGGCTCGTTGCACCACGCGCTGACCGAGCCGTATCCGCAATACGACGCGCTCGGCGTGCGCAGCGGCGACGGCGGCTACCGGCAGGTCGCCACGACGCTGCTGCAGATCGAGAACGAGTTCTACGGCACGATCAGGCCCAAGCGCCGCATTCGCCGCGGCGAGCGTCCGCTGCACGCGCTGACCGAGCGCGGCGTCGAGTACGTGGAAGTGCGAAGCCTCGACGTCGATCCGTTCTCGCCGGTCGGAATCGACACGCCGACGATGCATTTTCTCGACATATTCCTGCTGCATTGTCTGCTGTCGCCGAGCCCGTCCGACACGCCGGCCGAGATCGAGGTGATCGCGCAGAACCAGTATCGTGTTGCCGAGCGGGGCCGCGAGCCGGGCCTGGCGCTGCGCCGTAATGGTGGCGACGTCGGCTTGCGGCAGTGGGGAAAAGAGCTTCTCGACGAGTGCGGTCCGCTGGCCGAGGCGCTCGACCGGGCGGGTGGTGCAAGCGTGCACCGGGAGGCGCTGGCCGCGGCTCACGACGCGCTGCGCGATCCCGAGCGCACGCCGTCCGCGCGCGTGCTGCGCGAGATGAAGCAAGACTACGGCGATTCGTACATCGCATTCGCGCTCGCCAAATCGCTCGAGCATCGGCGCGAGTTCATCGCGAAGCCTGCGACGACCGACGCGGATAATCGATTGCAGCAGATGGCGGACGAGTCGCTCGAGCAGCAGCGCGCGATAGAAGCGGCCGACGACGAATCGTTCGAGGATTACCGACTGCGTTACCTGGCGCGCGACCTTACGAGCGGCATGCAGCTCGACTGACGGTGCGCTGGACCCGATCGCGACGACCGACGATGACGTCGGGGGAGGTCAGAATGCTGATACCAGAACGCGTGCGTGTCGCGGCCGCAGGACGGGTCGCGCTGGCGTGCATTGTGTGGGCGGTGTTCGCGAGCGGAATCGCCGTTGCGCAACATGCCGCGGAGGTTCCGGCGCTGCCGGAGACGATCACGAAGGAATCGGTGCGCGACCTGCTGTCGAGGCTGTCCGACGCGCAGGTTCGCAACCTGCTCATCGACCAGCTCGATCGCACGGCGGCCAGCACATCGAAGGCGCCGGCCGCCGCGGGCGCGTCCGACCGCGCAGGAATGGCCGGCATGGTCGATCAGCATGCGGGCGAGATGCGCTCGCGGTACGACACGCTGAACGCGGCGTTCGTCGGCCTGCCCGCCACTTTCGCGAATCTCGTTACGCGGCTGCGCGAACCGGACGGCCGGCCGGCGCTGGTTGCAGTCTTCGGGTACGTTGTCGCGATGCTGGCGACCGGATTCGTCGCCGAGTGGCTCTACGGGTACGCGTTGCGCCGTTATAGGCAACGGCTGATGCAGGTAACGGCGACGACGTATTCGGCGCGCGCGTTCCAGGTCGGCATGGGGCTCGCGCTCGACATCGGCGCGCTGTTGGTGTTCGGCATCGCGGCGATCCTGTTCTTCTTCTCGTGGTGGCTCGACTACGACCTGCGGCGCATTCTCGTGCTGCAGATCCTGTTCATCGTGTTCGTGCTGCGCGTCGTCGCGCTGTTCGCGCGGTTCCTGCTGGCCCGCAGCGCCGAGCATGCGCGCCTGCTGCCCTTCGACGACCGGGCGGCGGGTCGCCTGCGCGGCTTTATCCTCGCGCTGGCCGCTCTCTTCGGCGTGAGCATCGCCCTGCGGTCGCTGCTGAACGCCGCGGCGACGCAGCCGGAAGCGATCGACGTGATCAGCGTCGGCTTCTGGATCGTCGGTTTCATCATCCTCGTGTCCGCCGTGTGGTCCGTGCGCAAACCCATCGCCGAACTTATTCGCGGCGACGGTCACCGGGGCGCCGTCGTCGGCTGGCTCGCCGATCTGTGGCCGATTGCCGCGACCGGTTATTTCGCGGCGCTGTTGTTCGGGGGGCTGTTCAACGTCCTTGCGGGGACCCCGCTGACGACGGGCACCGGCTTTGCGAGCGTGCTGGTGCTTGCCGCGCTGCCGGTGATCGACATGGCGCTTTGTCATGCGCTCCGGGCGATCTCGGTCGAGCGCAAGGACAAGCTCGCGGCCGGGCAGATGAGCTTCCTCGCCGACTACGAGCCCGTGTTCCGGCGCGCGATCCACATCATCGTCATCGTCAGCGGCATGCTGGCGATCGCCGCGCTGTGGGATCTCGACGTTTCAGGCTACGCGCAGCGAAGCCTCGGCGGCAAGATCGCGAGCTCGCTGCTCGGCATAGGCATCGTGCTACTGGTGGCGTACATGCTGTGGGAGATCGTCAAGACGGCGATCGATCGACGGCTCGTGGCTGACGCCGACCTGCCCAGTGACGAACCGCGAACGCGCCTTCGTACCGTGCTGCCGATCCTGCGCGCGACGCTGCTGGTGACGATCGTCGTCATCGCCGCGATGTCGATATTGGCGGCGATGGGCTTCGACATCCTGCCGCTGCTCGCCGGCGCCGGCGTCATCGGCGTTGCGATCGGCTTCGGCTCACAGACGCTCGTTCGCGACATCGTGTCGGGCGCCTTCTTCCTGATGGACGACGCGTTCAGACTCGGCGAGTACATCGAGGTCGGTGACGCGAAGGGTCGCGTCGAGCGGATCAACGTGCGCTCGGTCTTCCTGCGCCACCACCGCGGGGCGCTGAACATCCTGCCGTACGGGGAGATCAAGCGGCTGCGCAACACGAGCCGCGACTGGTCGGTGCACGTGATGGAATTCCGGTTGACGTACGACACGAACATGTTGCAGGTGAAAAAAATCATGAAGCAGATCGGCGAAGAGCTGTCGGCCGATCCGGACTATTCCCATGACATGCTGCAGCCGCTGAAATCGGCGGGCGTGATGGCGGCGGAGGACAGCGCGATCGTCGTCCGCGCCAAATTCACCGCGCGCCCGGGCAACACCGCGTGGGTCGTCCGCCGCGTCGCCTACGACAAGATCATCCGCGCATTCAAGGCCGCAGGCATCCGCTTCGCGCACCGACAGGTGACGGTCGACGTGTCGCCGTCCGCCGCTGCCGGCGGTGCAGCAGTGGCTGCCGGCGGGGCGAGCGCGATAGCGATCGAACCGCCGAAACGCGAGAGTGCGTCGTAACTCGTCGGGCGCGTCAGATCATACGACGAGGCTGAGTGCCGTGCCCGCGAGCTGCGAGCGGACGAGCCGTGGGTCAGCCGACAGGAACAGGAGCCGCGGATTGAACCGAAGGAGGACCATCGGCACACCGCATTATTGCGGCTCGAGTCCGATCTTCTTCACGATCGCCGCGTACTTCGCCATCTCCGAGCGAATGAACAGGCCCGCGTATTCGGGTGTGCTGACGGAAATCGAGTTGCCCTGTTTCGCCATCGCGTCCGTCACGTCGGGCGAAGCGAACGCCGTGGCCACGGCCGCATTGATCCGCTTGACGTCCGCCTCCGGCAGCTTCGCGGGGCCGATGACGGCAAACCAGCCTTCGACGATGTAATTCGGCATTCCCTGCTCGACCATCGTCGGTATCTCGGGCGCCGCGGCAATTCGCTTGGCAGCACCCACGCCGAGCACGCGCAGCGCGCCGCTCTTGATGTGCTGCTGCACCGACGGCAGTGACGACGTCGCGAAATCGACCTGGCCGCCGAGGAGATCGGTCAGCATCGGACCGACGCCCTTGTAGGGGATGTGCTTCGCCGTGGCGCCCGCCTGGTCGAGGAACATCGCAGCCGCGAGATGCAGGATCGTGCCGTTGCCCGACGATGCGTAATTCAGCGTGTCGGGCTTCGCCTTCATCAGTGCGATCAGTTCCTGCACGTTCTTCGCCGGCACTTTTGGATTGACGACGAGCACGATTGGCGTGGTGCCGACGACTGCAATCGGCGTGATGTCGGTCACCGGATCGAAGGGGATCGACTTGTAGACGCTGGGGTAGATGACGTGGTTGTTCGATACGATGCTGAGCGTCGTGCCATCCGGCGCCGACTTGACGAGCGCCGACGTCCCGACGATCCCGCCGGCGCCGGCCTGGTTCTCGACAATGACCGGGGCACCGAGCGCCTTCGAGAGCGCAGGGGTGGCGGCGCGCGTGATCGTGTCGACGCCGGACGCCGTTGCGACGGGCAGGATGAACTTGATCGGCCGGTCGCTTTGAGCTCCCGCGCTGCCGGTGACGAGGGTCGCGACGATCGCGAAGCCGCAAACGCAGGTGCGCGCCGCCTGGCTAAGGCGATGCGGTGATCGCCGCTTGTTCCAATCGTTCGTCACGAGTCTTCGCTCCTTCTGCAGGGTGGTTTTCGGCAGCGTCGTTCGCGGCGACGGCACCTTGCGCGACGAGCGCATCGATCGCGTCGGCCGCATAGCCGACGTCGCGCAGCAATTCGCGCATGTGCTCGCTGATCTTCGGCGGATCGAGGCGCACGCCGAGCCGGCGCCCCTGCATCGTGATCGGAAACAGCGTCGTCCGCACCGTCTCCCCCGCGCGGTCGCCGTCGGGCAGCCGGATATCGGCGAGGCCGCCAGTGGCGTTCAGGTGCACATCGTCGAACAGATCCTCGGGCCGGCGAATCGGTGCGTACGGCAGTCCGACGCTTTCGAAGCGCTCGGCGAGTTCGTCGGCACTCCATTGCGCGAGGCGCTCGCGCAACGCAGGTATCAGCGTCGGCCGCGCGCGCACGCGCTGGTTGTTCGTCGCAAGCGACGTGTCGGCTTTCAGGTCGGCAAAGCCGAGCAGGTCGCAAAACGTCTGCCATTGCGGGTCGCTGACGGCTGCGAGGAAGATCTGGCCGCCATCGCGCACCGTGAACACGTCGTAGACGGCCCACGGATTGTCGCGGGCAGGCATCGGCGAAGGATGCTTGCCCGTCACCGCGAACTGCAGCATGTGCTGCCCCATCAGAAACACATTGTTCTCGAACAGGGCCGACTGCACCTCCATGCCCTTGCCGGTGATGCCGCGCTGGATCAGCGCGCCGAGCGCGCCGATGGCGCCGAAGAGGCCGCCCATGATGTCGTTGACGCTCGTGCCCGCGCGCAGCGGATCGCCGGGCCGGCCGGTCATGTACGCGAGGCCGCCCATCATCTGCACCACCTCGTCGAGCGCGGTGCGATGGTCGTACGGTCCCGGCAGGAAACCCTTGTGAGTGACGTAAATGAGGCGCGGATTGGCAGCGGCAAGCGACGCATAGTCGAGCCCGTACTTGCCCATCGTGCCCGGCTTGAAGTTCTCGGCCACGACATCCGCACTGGCCGCGAGCTTGCGTGCCACCTCGGCGCCCTGCGGATTGCGCAGGTCGATCGCAATGCTCTTCTTGTTGCGGTTGAACATCGGAAAGAAGCCCGATCCCGCGCCGAGCAGCCGGCGCGTGCGATCACCGTCGATCGGTTCGACCTTGATCACTTCGGCGCCCATGTCGGCGAGCACCATGCCGCACGTCGGTCCCATGACCATGTGCGTGAACTCGACGACGCGGAGGCCGGCGAGGGGCAGCGGAGACGACGGCGTCATCGGAGTTGTCTCTTGGAAGGTCAATGTGCGGCGCGCGCGGTGTCGACGGTCTTCGGCAATCCGGCGCGCCACAGCGATCCGTGCAGCGCTTCGCCGTCGAGCCATCCGGCGACGCGCCGGCGGAGCGCGATCAGCTTGTCGAAGTCGAGCCCCGTGGAAATGCCCATGCTCGCGAACAGGTAGGCGACGTCTTCGGTCGCGACGTTGCCGCTTGCGCCGGGCGCATGCGGGCACCCGCCGATGCCGGCCAGCGTCGCATCGAAGCGCCGTACGCCGGCCTGCCACGCGGCGAACACGTTGGCCATCCCGAGCCCGCGCGTGTCGTGGAAATGACCGCATGCCAACTGGTCGCCGGCGATGCGCGCGGCCTGCTCGAACAGTCGGCTGACCATCAGCGGATCGGCGTAACCCACGGTGTCGGCGAGGCCGACGCGATCGGCACCCGCGTCGAGGGCAGCCTGCAGGAGCCGCAGCACTTCCGCAGGATCGACCCGGCCCTGGATCGTGCAGCCGAAGGCCGTACTCATGCCGACTTCGATGAGACATGCCGAACCCGCTTGATCTCGCGCGGCACGGATCTGCGCAATCTCGGCGACGACGTCGTCAGGCGATTTCCGCAGGTTGGCGAGGCTGTGCGCGTGGCTTGCCGACAGCGGAACCAGCATCAGGTCCGCGCCCGACTCGAGTGCACGTGCAGCGCCCTTGAGGTTGGGGACGAGGACCGACACGAACAGGCCGTGCAATGTTCTGGCGAATGCGACGAGTTCGGCGGTGTCGGCGAGTTGCGGCAACAGGCGGGCAGGTACGAACGAACCCACTTCGATCTCGCGTTGACCCGCGGCATGCGCGTCGCGAATCCACTCGATCTTCTGCGCCGTCGGCAGGATGCGTTCGATGCTCTGCAGCCCATCGCGCAATCCCACCTCGCGCACGACGACGGCATCGGTTGCGGCGAACATGGCGCCAGTTTACCGTCTTTGCCGTCGCACCTGCGCTGTCGGGCGCAGCACCCGGTCCCCGATCAGCGCCTGTCGCAGGCGGCCTGCAACGGCGCGAAATCGACCTTGATCATCGGCATCGCGTCTGCGACGCACTGGTCATCGGAAGCAACGTCAGCTCGTGCACTCGTCGCGGCGGCGTGAGTCGTTCGATTGCGAAGGATTGGGTGATTCCGTGAGCGCGGCGATCACCTTGTGCCAATCGCCGGCCGCAATCGCAGCCGCGTAGATGGCACCGGGTGTCGGGACGTACGTGTTGCTGCCGGGTGCGCGGTGCCAGCGTCCGATGAGGCCGCAGGGCGAGCCGCCTGCCTCGCGTGGCGGAAGCCCTTTGAGCTGGAAGAAGAACTCGACGTAACATCCCGGACCCAGCACGCCGTGGGCGCGATCCTGGCACCAGGCCATCTCGGTGTAAGGGACGACGTAGAGTCCGTGCGCGCGGAAGAACCCCGCCACGCCGTTGTTGAACCGCGCTGCCGGAAGGCGCGCAAGCCCGCGCGCGTCACTGGCGTGAAGTTGCCGCTCGAACTCGAGGTCCTGCACGTAACCTGACGCCGTTCCGGCAAGCGCGCAAAGCAGGCCTGCGGCCCATAGCCTGCGCCATCCGCCGACGTACCTTGCCGTCGCGAGCTTGTGGGCGGTGAACGCGCGCTCGATGATCGTTCGCATTCCATGTCCTGGCACGCCGCCGCGAGGACCGATGCTCCTTGACACGAAGGTCATGCGCATGCACATAATTTTGCTCCGACCCGCCTCGGACGTGGAGCATCACGCACTCAACAAAAAGGAGAGGGAATGATGTCCGTTCGATGGAGCAGAATCACGCCGCGCGCATTGCTCGGCTTGATCGCCGCGTTGTCGTTCGCTGCACCCGCGCTCGCCCAGGAAGTGACGGTTCTCTGCAATTTCGAGGTCGACTGGTGCGAAGCTCTGAAGGCCGCCTACGAAAAGACCACGGGCGAGAAAGCCGTGTTCATCCGCAGGACGGACGGCGAGAGCCTCGCGCAGATCCGGGCCGAAAAGGCCAACCCGCGCGCCGATGTATATCACGCGGCCGAATCGGCATCGGCGAAGCAACTCGCCGCGGAGGGCCTGCTCGAAGCGTACAAGTCGCCGCGCATCGCCGATCTGCACGAGTGGGCGCAGCGGATCGCCGAGGAGAACCAGTATTTCCAGACGCCGATCTACACCGGCGTGCTGGGATATGGCTACAACACCGAGCTCCTGGCGAAGAAGAAGCTGCCGGAGCCGAAGTGCTGGAAGGACCTCGCGAACCCGGCCTACAAGGATGAGATCCAGATGGCCAATCCGGGCTCGTCGGGCACGGCATTCAACATGGTGTCGACGATCCTGCAGATGATGGGCGAGGACGAGGGCTTCAAGTTCCTCGCGGCGATGAACAAGAACGTCAACCAGTACACGCGCTCCGGCAGCGCCGGCATCCGGGCGGCTGCGAAGGGCGAGACGACGATCGGCATCACATTCCTGCACGACTCGGTCGCGCAGACGGTACAGGGTTATCCGGTGAAGACCGTCGTGCCGTGCGAAGGTACCGGCTACGAGATCATCTCGTCGGCGATCATCAAGAACGGTCCCAATCCGGCAGGCGCGCGCAAGTGGATGGACTTCGTGCTGTCGCCGGCGGGACAGAACGTCGCGGTGGCGGTCAACAAGTTCCAGACGCCGTCGAATCGCAACGCCCAGGTACACCCGATGGCGCCGAAGCCGTCCGAGATCAAGCTGATCAAGCTGGATCTCGACAAGTACGGCTCGAAGCAGGGCCGCGAGCGGCTGCTCTCCCGCTGGGAGAACGAGGTATTCAAGGCACCGAAGTAACCGCGTTGGGGTCGCGCGAAACGGCCCCGCTCACGATGCAACGTCCGGGCGTCGCCGGCTGGCTCGCCGTGGGCTGGTTCGGCTTCCTTTTCCTGCCGTGGAATGCGATCGGCGGGCAGGGCTTCCTCGCGTTCAACTGGGTAGCGGCGTATCCGCTCGATGCGCGCGTGGCCCCGGCCGCCGTTCAGCTCGTCTACCAGGGACGCGCGTGGCTGCTGCCGCTGGCGGCAACGCTCGTGCTGCCGCTGTTCACGTTACGCGGCGCGATGAGCGATCGTGTGGCGTCGCGGCTCCTCATCGTCAGCGGGGCGCTGGGCGTCGCGACGATCGCGGCGGTCGCCGCGGCGATCGACATCGGCGGCTGGACCTGGCCCGCACTGGCAGCGCTGTTCGGCCCGCTGCGCGGGCGTCAGCCCGGGCTTGGCTACGGCGGCCTTGCGGTGGCCGCCGCCGCACTGATGTTCGTTTGCCACGGTCTTGCGTTGCGCGGCTGGGTCCGCGGCGATGCGTTCATCGCCAGCGCGATCGGTGCCGCGGTTGCGCTCGTCGGCCTGTTCACCCTTTACCCGCTGTCGCGCCTGCTCGTGCGAGCGTTCGTCGATTCCGACGGGCACGCATCGTTGAAGGCGTTGACCGCGCGTATCGCATCGAGCCAGATCTGGGGCTACGGCGGTGTGGTGTGGAACACGCTGCAACTCGGTGTGATGACGGCCACGGCCGCGACGCTCCTCGCGCTGGGGTTCGCGCTCGTCGTGACGCGCACGCGGTTGCCGGGACGGCGTCTGGTCGGCGTGATGGCGATCGTGCCGATGATCACGCCCCCGTTCGTCATCGGCCTCGCGCTGATCATGCTCTTCGGCCGCTCCGGCATCGTCAATGCCATCCTCGAGACGGCGTTCGGCGTCAATCCGACGCGCTGGATCTACGGTCTGCCGGGCGTCTGGCTTGCGCAAACGCTCGCGCTCACGCCGGTTGCGTATCTCGTGCTCGTCGGTGTCGTCGACGGGATCAGCCCGGCGTTCGAAGAGGCTGCGCAAACGCTGCGCGCATCGCGCTATCGGACGTTTGCAACGGTCACGCTGCCGCTGATGGCGCCTGGGTTGATCAATGCGTTCCTGCTCGTGTTCATCGAAAGCCTCGCCGACTTCGGCAACCCGCTGCTGCTCGGTGGAAATCTCGAAGTGCTGTCGGTCTCGATCTATTTCGCGATCGTGGGCGTGCAGCAGGATCCCGGCCGTGCGGCGATCCTCGCGATCGTCCTGCTGGCGCTGTCGCTGTCCGTGTTCATGATCCAGCGGCGGCTCCTGGCGCGCCGCAGCTTCGTGACGATTTCGGGCAAGGGCGACAGTGGCAAGCGGATGCTGCTGCCGCGATCGGTCAGTGCGGTGGCCGCGCTCCTGACGCTGCCGTGGCTCGTGCTGGCCGTTATCGTGTACGCGATGATTTTCGCCGGCGGATTCTTCGAGAAGTGGGGACTGAATCACGCGCTGACGCTGCGCAACTACGTCACAGCGTTCGGCGTCGAGAACGTCAACGGCGCGCTGCACCTGACCGGCGGTGCGTGGAGTTCGTTCCTGACGACGCTCTCGATCGCGCTCGTGTCGGCGCCGATGACCGCCGCGTTCGGATTGCTGGTTGCCTACCTGCTGAACCGGCATCGCTTTGCCGGACGGGGCGCGTTCGAGTTCATCGCGATGCTGTCGTTCGCGATGCCCGGCACCGTCGTCGGCATCGCCTACATCCTGGCATTCAACGCGCCGCCGATCGAGCTCGCATACACCGGCATCATCCTGGTTGCCTGCTTCGTGTTCCGTGACATGGCGACGAGCTTGCGCGCCGGTGCCGCAACGCTGAGTCAGATCGATCCGAGCCTCGACGACGCGTCGGCGACGCTGCGCGCCGGATCGTTCGCGACGCTGCGACGCGTGATCCTGCCGCTCGCCCGGCCCGCGGTGATCGCGGCGCTTGTCTACAGCTTCATCAGCGCAATGACCTCGATCAGTGCCGTAATCTTCCTGACGAGTCCGCGCTTCGACATGGCGACGGTCAACATCGTCGGCCGCGCGGAAGTCGGCGAATACGGCTACGCATCGGCGTATGCCTCCGTGCTGATCGCACTGATGATTGCCGCGGTGGGCGTCATCCGTGTTGTCGTAGGACGCCGGCGAATCGCGCCTCGGCAAGCGCCTGCCGAATTCGGCGTCGGCGCGGAGGCTTCGATGAAGACCGCGTGATCGCGCCGGCTAGCCGGGAATCGCGACCGGTGCGCCACTTTTCGCCGACGCTACCGCGGCCTCCGCAATCAACAATGCCCGGCGGCCGTCGGTGAACCCGATCGACGGCGCGCGCTTTTCGTCGAGCGCGGCGACGAAGTCGTTCAGCTCGCGCGCGTACGATTCGGCATAGCGGTCGATGAAGAAGTAGAGCAGCGGATCCTCGCGGATGCCGTCCGCGCTGTAGCGCTCGAGCGTCGTCGGCTGGCGATTGCGCGAGATCAGCATGCCGTTGGCACCGAATGCCTCGATGCGTTGATCGTAGCCGTACACGGCGCGAAAGCTCGAATTCACGTGCACGAGTGCGCCGCTCGCCATCTTCAGCATCACCATGGCCGTGTCTGGATCGCGATGCGGATTCGTCGCCGTGTCGAGCATGCACGCCGTGCGCGCAACGATCTCGATCGGCTCGTCGCCCGTCAGCCACCGCACCATGTCGAAGTCATGGATCATCGTGTCGTAGAAGATCCCGTACGGCATCGCCGCGACGTAATCGGGTGGCGAGATCTCCGGGTCGCGACTGCTCAACACCAGCATCTCGAGCGCGCCGATCTCACCGGCGCGAATCGCGTCGAACAATGCGCGATGCGACGGATCGAAGCGCCGGTTGAATCCTACGAAGAATGGCGTGCGCGTCGTTTCCAGCACGTGACCGCACGCATCGACGCGGCTCATGTCGAGATCGATCGGCTTTTCGCAGAACACCGCCTTGCCGGCGCGCGCCGCGCGCTCGATGATCGTGGCGTGGGTGCGCGGCGGCGTGCAGATCATCACTGCCCGCACGTCCGGATCGGCGAGCGCCTCGTCGAGATTCGCGGTCGCCCGCCCGCCGAACTTGGTAGCGAGCGCTTCGGCCGCCGCGGTGTTGACGTCGACGACCCAGCGCAGCCGCGCGTTCGGATGGCTTGCGATGTTCGCAGCGTGCAGCGGTCCGATGAAGCCACCGCCGACGAGGCAGAAGTCGATCATGCGGCGCTCCCGGGTGAATCGACGGGTGTCTTGGGCGGTGGTCCAACATCGAAGCCCGAGTCTTCCGCCGCCTGCTTCAGATTACGGAAGCCGAGTCGTGCGTAAGTCAGCGGATGCGCCTTCGCGGGATCCTGCTCGGCCTCGACGACGAGCCAGCCTGCGTAACCCGCATCGCAGATCGGTTGCAGCACGGCTTCGTAGTCGATCGCGCCATCGCCAGGCACAGTGAAGATGCCGTCGAGCACCGATGCGAGAAAGCTGCGGTCGCGGCGAATTGCGTCGTCGAGCGTGGCGCGGCGCACGTCCTTGCAGTGGACGTGGACGATGCGCGATGCGTGACGCCGCGCCACACTTACCGGATCGCCGCCCGCGAAGGCGAGGTGCCCGGTATCGAGGAGCAGACCGACGTCTTCGGAGGTGCCGGCCATCAGCCGATCGATTTCCGCCTCGGTCTGGACCACCGTGCCCATGTGGTGGTGAAACGCAAGGTGAACGCCGCGATCGCGCAGATGCCGCGCAACGGCGTTCAGCCGCTCGCAGAACCGCGGCCACTCCGCCTCGCCGAGCAGCGGCCGCGTGGAGAGCGGCGCGTCCGCGTTGCCGTCGGTGCTGTTGTGCCCTTCTGCGAAGACCATCACCGGACAGTCCATCCCGGCCAGCAGTTGCAGGTGGTCGGCGACAGCGGCGATCTCCGCGTCGGCGGTTCGCTCGCACAGCCTCGCGCTGTACCAGCCCGAGACCAGTTGAAGGCCGTGGCGGTCGAGGATCGGGCTCAATGCGCTCACGGTGCGCGGAAATTTTCCGCCGAGCTCGATGCCGGCGAAGCCGGCCATTCGCGCTTCCGACAGGCAGACGTCGAGCGGAATGTCGCCGCCCAGTTCCGGCATGTCGTCGTTGGTCCAGGTGATCGGGTTGATGCCGAGCAAAACGGCCATGCGAAGGTTCCTAGAGAAGGCCCAGCTCGACGAGCTCGCGTCGCAATTGCTGCGGCGAGCGGAAATGAATGCCGTGGATGCCGAGGTTGGTAGCGGCTTCCGCATTGGCCGGATTGTCGTCGATGAAGACCGCGGCGTGCGCCGGAATGTCGTAGCGATCGAGCAGGATGCGAAAGATGCGCGGATCGGGCTTGATGACGCCTTCCTCGCCCGACACGACGATGCCGTCGAATTCGGCGAGGAAATCGAAGCGGTTCTGCGCCGACGGAAACGTCTCGGCCGACCAGTTGGTCACGGCGTAAAGCGGCACGCCGGCACGCTTGAGCTCACGCAGGATGTCGACGGTTTCCTCGATGGCGCCGGGAATCATCTCGTCGAAGCGGCGACCGAACGCGTGGATGAGATGCGCCTTGTCTGCATGCGCGGGAAGAAGCTCGGCCGCCGCGTCGGCGAACGTGCGGCCCGCGTCCTGCCGCTCGTTCCATTCCTCGGTGCAGACGTTGCCGAGGAAATGCTCCATCGCTGCGTCGTCGCCGGCGAAGAGCTTGCGATAGAGATGCCGCGGATCCCATTGCAGCAGGACGCCACCAACATCGAACACGACGACGCTGCGCCGGCGCGGCGCGGCGTCAGGCGACTGCATGCGCGCGGGGCGGCCGGTCGACGATTACTCGCTGCAGCAACGCCACCGACTCTTCGACGCCTTCGACGGCGCTCATCGCCGGATCCTCGTGCTCGATGCTGAGCACGCCGTCGTAGCCGACGTCCGCCAGCGTCGAGACGAAGCCGCGCCACCAGCTCTCGTCGTGACCGCGTCCGAGCGTGATGTAGTTCCACGCACGAGATTCGTACGCGCTGCCGGGCGTGGTGTCGATCACGCCGTTGACGCCGGCAATCGAAGGCTCGATCCGCGTGTCTTTGGCATGGACGTAATAGATCGCGTCGCCGAGCGCACGGGCTGCCGCGAGGGGATCGGCGCCCATCCACATCAGGTGGCTTGGATCGAGGTTGGCACCGACCGTGTCGCCGACCGCATCGCGCAACCGCTTGAGCGTTGCCACGCTGTAGACGTTCTGATAGCCGTGCAACTCGAGACACAGGTGCGGCACGCCCTGGTCGCGCGAATACGACGTGAGGTTGCGCCAGTAGGGGATCAGCACCTCCTCCCATTGCCAGCGGACGATCTCGCGCACCTCGGGTGGCCACTCGGTCGTGATCCAGTTGGCGTGCCGGTCGCCGGGTGCGCCGGGGCATCCCGACATCATGACGACGCGATCGACCTCCAGCAGGCGCGCGAGGCGAATGGTCTTGCGCGTCACGTCATCGTGCCTGCGTCCTTCGTCGCCCGGATGCACAGGATTGCCAGAGCAATTGAGCGCGCTGATCGCAATGTCGTTGTCGGCCAGCTTGGCGAGAAACTCGCGGCGCGCGGTCGCGCTTTCGAGCATTCCGTCGAGGTCGATATGCGGAGCGCTCGACCAGTTTCCGCAGCCGAACTCGAGCATGTCCATTTCCAGCCGCGCAGCCACGCCGAGCATCGTGTCGAAATCGGCTTCGGGCAGGCTGTCGGTGATCATTCCTATCTTCATCGTGGGTGCGCGACGGCGTGGGCAGGTGAGAAGGGACGCAGTGTAATTCAACGGCCGCACGCCGCTTCGGCCGCACGGCTGGCGGGTAGCGGTCCGCTCAGATCTCGGTGAGAACGGTGCGGCCCTGACGCGCGAGGAAGTTGCGAAATGCCTGCGCGAACAGAGGCAGACGTCTTGCGGCGCGACATCATGCATGCGCGCTCGCGCGCGTCGCTGGCCGTGGGATCGCCGTACCCCGCCCATGTAGCATTCGCGTGCCGCCGTTCGTGGTACCCCGGAGACGAATCGAACGTCCGACCTGCCCCTTAGGAGGGGGCTGCTCTATCCACTGAGCTACCGGGGCACTTCGCGCCCGATGTTACCGGAACGGTCTTCTGCGCATACACTGGCGCCCGCAGAATCCGCATCCCATTCCCGCGCGCCGCAAGTGATCCCCTGGCTCGACTCGCAGTCGCCATTTCCGCCCGTCGAAAGCGCGTTAGCGGAGCCTAACGGGCTGCTTGCCGCGGGTGGTGACCTTTCGCCCGCGAGGCTCATCGAAGCCTACCGCCATGGCATCTACCCGTGGTACAGCCGGGGCCAGCCATTGCTGTGGTGGAGCCCCGATCCGCGAATGGTGCTGTACGTGAACGAGTTCAAATTGTCGCGCTCGCTCGCCAAGCGCATCAGGCGCTGCGACTTCGACGTTCGCGTCGACACCGCGTTCGACGAAGTCCTGCACGCGTGCGCGAACATCGCGCGCGAAGCGCAATTCGGAACATGGATCACGCGCGAGATGGCCATTGCCTACAAGCGACTGAACGCGCTTGGGTATGCCCACTCGGTGGAGGCCTGGCGCGACGGGGAACTGGTCGGAGGGCTCTACGGCCTTGCACTCGGGAAGGTATTTTTCGGGGAATCCATGTTCTCGTACGAGTCCGACGCGTCCAAGGTGGCGCTGGCGGCGTTGGTCACGCTTTCGGCGCGACGGGGAATCCCGCTGATCGACTGCCAGCAGGAAACCGAGCACCTGGCGTCGATGGGCGCGCGCCCGATTCCCAGGCGGGAGTTCGCACTCGCGCTCGCTGAATTGATACACTCGAACGCAGCGCCCGCGGACTGGACTGCGGGACCACTGACGGAGCAGGGGTGAGCAATCTCAAGGACCTTCCGCTGGCGACGTTGCAGTTCTACGCGACTGCGCCTTACCCCTGCAGCTACCTGCCCGACCGCGCAGCCCGCTCACAGGTGGCGACCCCCAGCCACCTGATCGACGCACGTGTCTACAGCGAACTGGTTCGCCTGGGGTTCCGCCGCAGCGGTGCCTTCACGTATCGCCCCTACTGTGACCACTGCCACGCGTGCGTGCCTGTCAGGGTTCCGGTCAAGCAGTTCGAACCCACGCGAAGTCAACGTCGCGCGATGCGAAATCGCGACAAGATAACCGTAGTTAGGCGCGATTTGACCTACGATACCGACCATTACGCGCTTTACCTGCGCTACCAGCGCATGCGGCACCCCGGCGGCGGGATGGATCAGGATAGCCGCGAGCAATACCAGCACTTCCTGCTGCACAGCAATGTAGACACGGACCTCTACGAGTTCCGCGAGAACGGCCAGCTCAGGGTGGTCAGCCTCATTGACCGGCTGGCCGACGGTCTGTCGTCCGTCTACACGTTCTTCGATCCCGAGCCGCCGACCGAAAGTTACGGGACCTATAGCATCCTCTGGCAAATCGAGCTCTGCCGGGAGCTCGGTCTCCCGTATCTGTATTTGGGTTACTGGATCGGCGAGAGCCCGAAGATGGCGTACAAGGCGACGTTTCGACCAATAGAGGGGATGGTTGGGGGGCGATGGACAGTGTTGTAGGCAACAACGTGTTTCGGCAGTGACCTACGCGAATGTCGTTTTCCAGCATATAGAGCGAGTTATGGTCCGTCAGTTCAAGGTACTCACTGGCTATAAGTCGTTTTGTTTGCCACAATGTCGCCAAGAATGCTTAATTTGGTCGGACGTCAAATAGGGTGGACTCCATGTCTGGAAGCGAAGTCAAGGCTCTGAATCAACCAACATCAAGTCAACTTGAGATCAAATTCGACAGCGACCTAGGCGTCTTCTGGGCCTACATGACGCCGCACCCGCGGCCTTGCTTCAACCTACATCTACTCGATGAGCTAAACGGATTCATCGAAACTATCAAGAAGAGCAGCGGAAGGCAGACCGCTAGCCCGGTTTGTTACGGTGTATTGGCGTCCAAGACACCCGGAGTCTTTAATCTCGGCGGTGATCTTTCGTTATTTCGCACTCTTATCCTCTTGCAAGACCGCAAGGCCTTACTGGATTACGGGAGGCGCTGCGTTGACAACCTTTTGAGTTGGCACCGCAACTGTGACGTGTCGGTGACATCGATAGCCTTGGTCCAAGGCGATGCTCTGGGGGGTGGATTCGAGGCGGCGTTATCTGCAACCGTCCTGATCGCTGAAGAATCGAGTCGCATGGGATTCCCGGAAATCCTTTTCAACTTATTTCCTGGAATGGGCGCGTTTAGCTTCCTATCGCGGAAGATTGGAAGACGAGCAGCTGAAGAGATGATTACCAGCGGCACGATTTATTCTGCTCGCCAGCTGTACGACCTCGGGGTCATTGACGTTTTGACTCCAGACGGAACTGGAGAAGCCGCAGTCCACGGATTCATTCGTAAACATTCAAGAAACATGGCTGGTCGTCAGGCCTTCGAGCGGGCCAAAAATGTAGTTGCGGCCATTACCGAAGACGAGCTGCTGCGGGTCGTGGAGATTTGGGCCGATACCGCGCTTAAACTCCAAGAGCGGGACCTAAAGGTAATGGAACGCCTCATTCGGGCCCAGGTTCGGAGCACGCAGACTGGAGACGAGCAACAAGGCAGGGGAACAAACGTTGTTCAGATGCACGCCGTCAGCGGAGGTTAAAACACTAGCGTTTCTGCGTTGATGATGAATCGTTTTGTTCAAGTGTGCCATTGAGATGGCGCCTTAGTAGCTCTAGCGTGTAATTCGAGGTTTTCAGCAATTCCTCAATGAACTGAGCGGATTTAATCCTCAGCGACTCTGGGGCGCTTTGCTCCAAACGCCTCGCCAACTGCGTTAGCTGCGTTGCCCCAACGCTAGCAGCTCCGCCTTTAAGCGCATGTGCAGCATCCCGCACAGCCTCGTACTTTCGTGCCGTAAGAGCAGCGCTAATGTCTGCGACTAGACGGTTAGTGTCGGCCTCAAATCCATCGAGCAAACGCTTTACGAACGTTGGGTCTGGCGAAAGATTGTCCAGATCGTGAAGGACTGCAACATCAACTGTGGGCGTATCGACGACCGCTAGCTGGGGTTTTTCCTCTCTACGAACAACTTGGCGCGCGGTTGCAGTAGCTTCCGATGCTAGATGTCGTTCAATCGCATCCAGTACATGTGAAGCGCGAAGCGGCTTCGGGATGAACTCTGCTGCTCCTGCCCGCTCACACTCCGCAATAGTCTCCGAGGTAACGTTCGCAGAAAGGATCAATACGGGGATCGGCTTAGCAGTCGTAAAGCGATAGAGTTTTAAGGCTTGCAGTCCTGAGATTACGGGCATCGACAGATCGAAAAGCGCCAGATCAAATGGCCCGTTTTCCAGGGCATCCAGTGCGGCTTCACCATTTTCCACAATGGTGACAACGTGACTTCCGCTCTCCAAGATCAACTGTGCTACTCGTTGGTTAGTCGGATTGTCCTCGGCAACAAGGATTCGGGCACCTCGAATTCGGTGGATCTTGGTCGATTGAACCGCAGCTAATGCCTGTGCGGTTGCGGCAGATTTCGGGGACGACGAGAGGTCGGTAGTTAGGTCTACACCTTGCGGCGCACTCCGTTTGAGTCTCAATTCAATCCAAAAGACCGAGCCTCTACCCAAGTCACTGGTAAGACCAATTGTTCCCCCCATTAGCCCGACCAGCTGACGAGCAATGGTGGTTCCGAGGCCTGTCCCACCATAAATGCGTGTTACTGAATCATCTGCCTGCGCAAAAGGCTCAAATATCGCTTCCTGTTTAGCAGGCGCTATGCCAATTCCCGTGTCTCGCACCTCGATCCGGACCAGATATTCGTCCTCGACTGACTCGACGATCGCAGCGGCCAGTGTCACCTTGCCTGTATTGGTGAACTTAACTGCATTCGACAACAGGTTTAGGATTACTTGATGTAGATGATGAGCGTCTCCGGCGAACCATTCGCTTTCCGGGAGCGCGATGTCGGAACTCACTTCCAATCCCTTATATCGCGCCTGTGGCAGGACAACCTTCACAGCCGAGGAGAGTAGGCGAGCCAAATTGAACGGACGGCTTTCAATCAGAATTCGTCCCGCTTCGATCTTAGATAGATCCAAGACGTCTTCAATTTGAGCGAGCAACAACTGCGCAGAAGTCGTCATCGTCTCAACGACCTCGCGCTGGGCTTCTGATAGGGACGTCTCTCTAAGAATGTCGGCCATGGCGATCACCCCGTTCAACGGAGTGCGCATCTCGTGGCTTACATTCGCAACAAATCGCCCTTTCGCTTGGTTCGCCTCGTCAGCCCTTTTCTTGGCGTTCTCGATTCGCTCCGCAAGCACACCAACGTAAAACGGAAGGATTACCAAGCCAATCAGAAATCCGGTGCCGATAGCAACGTGGTGTGACCAAAAATCCGACAAGACAAGAACGGCGGTAAATCCCACGACGCCGAGTGCTTGGCATGCATGAAGATAACGGCGTCCATACCTAAAACCGTTGCCGAAGGTGATAAACAGATAGACTCCGATTACCACCGCTCCGCCTTCGCCCATCTGCATCAAACAGAAGCTGGTAACGGCGTTGTCTGCCACCATTCCAAGGTAGCGTCTGCCCACCGACGGACGAGCCGTCAGTAGTACGCGCATCATCAACACCAGTCCGAATGCAAAAAATAGGACCGAGACGAACAGCACCATCTGTTCACTTTGAGAAACCGCGCCGTCGCGGGAGGCGTACCAGAACAGGTACACCATGACGATCCCCGCGATCAACACGCGTAGCGAGGTCTGCTCAAGCTCGGGTCGATGCGCTGTCGAGATGAGATCTCGGAGATACTGGGGCGACCATCCAGCCTTATTAGCGTGCGGATCGGCAGACATGGCTAGGCGTTTGGCGCTGAAGAGGTACTTGAGGAGGAATGGTTGGCACAGGGCGTAAAGGGTCTAGTTCCAGCAGCCGACGGATATCAGCTGGAGGCGGCCGTGTACGCGTCCATTCCGCATTCACATCCTCCGTACGTTGCAATTATCAACAGTGGGGCGGGTATTCCGAAGAACTTCTATGAGCCCTTCGCTTCATGGCTAGCTGACAAGGGCGTGCCCACGATAACCTACGATTATCGGGGCATAGGGGGTTCTAGGGGGAAGTCTTTAAGGCATCTCTCCGCAAGTATTCAAGACTGGGGAAGCAAGGACTGTGCCGCTATTCTCAAGTATGCCCATGGATTATATCCTGAGGCGAGAATACAAGTCGTAGGGCACAGTATTGGTGGAATTGTGACGGGATTCGTCACTGGCTCCGCCCCAAGGATCGACCGGTTGCTATTTATCTCACCTCATACCGGCTATGTTGGCGATTACGACTCACGTTCGCGGTGGAAAATGTTCGTTCTGTGGCATGTCCTGATGCCGCTTCTTACCAGATTGATGGGATATTTTCCTGGGAGGGCATTCGGCTTGCCGGAAGATCTTCCAGCGCGGGTCGCTTTAGAGTGGGGGCGTCGCCGGTTTAAATGGAGCATAGCCTCTGATTCTTCATATGGAAGTTGTTCCCACATCGACGCTAAGGCACTCTCCCTTCGACCTTCCGATGATCTATTCGCGACCGAATCAGCGGTGCGGCGTGTTGAGAGTCGCTTCGGCGCAGCCAGGTTCACCGACTTTGTCTTAGATGTTGCCTCGAAAAGCAACACGCGGCTTGGGCACTTTGGATTCTTCCGCCCGGCGAGCCGGGACCAATGGTGGCCAGTTGCACTAGCATGGCTACAGGAGGAACAGTAGGTCATCAGCTAGCCGGCAGATGAATTGATTGTCTCGGCGGTTAGCTTCTACGTGAGTGCGGAAAAAATGAAAATCATCGTTCCCATAAAGCGCGTCGTCGATTACAACGTGAAGGTTCGCGTCCGCCCTGATGGTACGGGCGTTGACACGGCGAACGTAAAGATGTCGATGAACCCCTTCGACGAAATCGCAGTCGAGGAAGCAGTCCGGCTGAAAGAAAAAGGGACGGCGACCGAAATCGTCGCCGTCTCCTGCGGCGTCGCAACGTGTCAGGAGACGTTGCGCACGGCGCTCGCGCTGGGCGCCGATCGGGCGGTTCTGGTGCAAACCGATACGGAACTGCAACCGTTGGCAGTCGCGAAACTGCTGCGCGCCATTGTCGAGAAGGAGTCGCCAGGTCTGGTAATACTCGGCAAGCAAGCAATCGACGATGACGCCAATCAAACGGGTCAAATGCTCGCCGCTCTTCTCGACTGGCCGCAGGCAACCTTTGCTTCCAAGGTCGACATCGCCGATTCGAAGGCGACGGTGAAGCGGGAAGTGGACGGTGGACTGGAAACCGTCGAGGTCGCGTTACCCGCCGTGATTACAACCGACCTGCGGCTGAATGAGCCTCGCTACGCGACGCTTCCCAACATCATGAAGGCGAAGAAGAAGCCGCTGGAAACGCTAACGCCGGAAGCGCTGGGCGTCGACGTTGCCCCCCGGTTGAAGACGCTGCGCGTGACCGAGCCGGCGAAGCGCAAGGGCGGTGGTCGTGTCGCGGACGTAAAAGAGCTTGTCGCCAAGCTGCGGAACGAAGCCAAGGTCCTGCGTTAGCCAATCGATATCGAACTGAAAGCCATCCATGACGATACTGGTCATCGCCGAGCACGATAACGCGGCTCTCAAATCCGCTACGCTTCACACGATCGCCGCGGCGCAGAAGCTCGGCAACGACATCCACGTCCTGGTTGCTGGTAGCGGGGCCGAAGCGGTTGCGATCGCCGCCGCCGCCATTCCCGATGTTGCCAAGGTTCTGCGTGCCAACGCGCAGCACCTTGCTCAACCCACGGCGGAAAACGTCGCTGCCGTCGTGCTGCAAGTGGTCGCGTCGGGCAACTACACCCATGTGGTAGCGCCCGCCACGAGCTTCGGCAAGAACACTGCGCCGCGAATCGCTGCCAAGCTCGACGTCGCGCAGATTTCCGACATCACCGGCATCGAGTCTCCGGACACGTTCGTGCGGCCGATCTACGCAGGCAACGCATTCGCCACTGTGCAATCGTCCGATCGGATCAAGGTAATAACGGTGCGCACGACCGGTTTCGATGCCGTGCCGGTGACGGGCGGTAATGCGGTGATCGAGGACGTCGCCGCACCCGCGGAAATCACGTCAGCCAAGGTCACGGGGCAGGAGCTGACTAAATCGGAACGGCCGGAACTCACCAGTGCGCGCGTCGTGGTGTCGGGCGGTCGCGGCATGGCAAGTGGTGAGAATTTCAAGCTACTCGAAGCGCTCGCTGACAAGCTTCACGCGGCCATCGGTGCATCGCGCGCCGCTGTCGACGCGGGTTACGTTCCCAACGACTACCAGGTGGGCCAGACGGGTAAGATCGTAGCGCCGGACCTTTACGTTGCGGTTGGCATCTCGGGTGCCATCCAGCATCTGGCAGGCATGAAGGACAGCAAGGTGATCGTGGCGATCAACAAGGACGCCGAGGCGCCGATTTTCCAGATCGCGGACTACGGTCTCGTCGGCGACCTGTTCGAGATCATTCCTGCGCTAATCGCGGAACTGTCGTCGTAGCCGGGCGCATCCAGTTTACATCCGGTACACCAGCCACACCTGTAACCAGAGCGCCGCGCAAAG
>Ga0207697_10000057_pt1 | contig 45755 bp, 37 predicted proteins | sample KBSSwiS5withPhiX_FD_184293 | JGI IMG/M metagenome (GOLD analysis project Ga0207697, IMG submission 184293) | Switchgrass rhizosphere microbial communities from Kellogg Biological Station, Michigan, USA, with PhiX - S5 (SPAdes) (version 2) | ecosystem: Host-associated > Plants > Roots >... | reverse complement strand
TACGTCCTTGTAGTCGATGACAGTGATGTCAGCGGCCTTCAAGGGGTTGGACTTTGGTTTGGGCTTACGGAGTTCAGCCTTAGCCATCGTGGAGCTCCTATTCGATGGAGCCCGTGGATATTGATCCACGGGATGGTGGTGATCCGGCGCAGTCTGCACCAGGCCGCCTTGCGGGGGCCAGTCGGTTTTCGTTGCCGGACCTTAGATGTTGTTTAGAAGGGAGGTTCGGAATCCGGGCCGTTGCCCCAGCCGCCGCCCGCATTGCTGACCCCGGGCGTGGCCCACGGGTCTTCCTGCGCGGCGGGCTGGTTGCCGCCCCATGTCCCACCGGTGTTGCCGCCCTGGTTTGCACCCTGGCCGCCACCGAATCCACCGCCGCTGTTGCCGCCGCCGAAGCCACCCTGACCACCCTGACCGCCGGAGCGCTGGGTGCGGTTGACCTTGGCGTTGGCGTAGCGCAGGCTCGGGCCGATTTCGTCGACCTCAAGCTCGATAACGGTGCGCTTCTCGCCTTCTTTTGTTTCGTAGGAACGGCTCTTCAAGCGGCCGGAGACGATAACGCGCATGCCCTTGGTCAGGGACTCGGCGACGTTTTCGGCTGCTTCGCGCCAGACCGACGCGCGGAGGAACAGGGTTTCCCCGTCCTTCCACTCATTGGACTGCCGGTCGAAGGTGCGGGGAGTAGAAGCGATGGTGAAATTCGCTACGGCCGAACCGGACGGTGTGAACCTGAGTTCGGGGTCATTGGTGAGGTTACCGATAACCGTGATAGTGGTTTCGCCTGCCATCTACTGCCTCCTTGTGCGTTCCTGCGGGGATAAAGATTGAAGGTTGGCTGCTGAATTACTCAGCAACAACTTTCTGCTCTTCGGGGCGGGTGATCTTGGTGCGCATGATGGTCTCGTTGAGACTCAGCTGGCGGTCAAGTTCCTTGGCGGTAGCCGGCTCGGCGGTGAAGTTCACCACGGCGTAGATACCTTCGGACTTCTTCTGGATTTCGTAAGCCAGGCGACGACGGCCCCAGATGTCAACCTTTTCGATGGTTCCACCATCGTTGGTGATGACGTTCAGGAACTTCTGAAGCGACGGCTCAACGGTACGCTCTTCGACCTCGGGGTCGATGATTACCATCAATTCGTAAGGACGCATATGTGAACCCACCTCCTTTGGGCTAAGCGGTTACGGCATTTCCGTAACAGGAGGTTCATTTGCGGTGTCATGCAATGCCCGGCCGCCGGAACGGAGGCAGGGCGCAGCACAGACTTCAATAGCTTAGTGCATGCGGGCCGGAATCCGCGATTCCGTGCCTCCACCGTACGGCCCCGCGGCTTGGCCGGGAAGAGCGCCGGCGGCCATGTGGATAACCGCCACACGGCCAGCGGTCAGTCGGGGGGCGCATCGGCTGTGCCATGATCTGAAAATGCACACCAACCCCTCGTCAGCCGTGCCGCCGCCGCTCCGCCGCAGCCGTCTCCGCTTCGCCGCCATGGTGCTGCTGGGGCTGCTCGCCGCCGGGGCGGCCGGAATGTCAGGGCACTGGGTGCAGGCTCCCACGATTGGCTGGTGCGCCGCCGCCTTGACCTACGTCGTCTGGGTCTGGCTGGTTATCGGCCGCCTCGACCCTGCCGGCACCCGGTTGCACGCCACAACGGAAGACCCGGCCCGGAGCACGACGGACCTGCTTATCCTGGCCGCCAACGCCGCCAGCCTGGCGGCCGCGGGAGCGGTCATCGTGGATTCGCACAACAACACTGACACCCTCTCCAGGATTGCCGGCGGGCTGCTCGCGGTAGTCTCGGTGGCGCTGTCCTGGACCCTGGTCCAGACGCTGTTCACACTGCGGTACGCGGAGCTGTACTACGGCACGGGCACGAGGGCAGGCTCCCGGGTGGGCGGCATCGACTTCAACCAGAGCAGCCCGCCGCAGTACACCGATTTCGCCTACTTAGCCACAAGTCTGGGCATGACATACCAGGTATCGGACACCGCGCTGCAGAACCATGGCATCCGGGCCGAGGCCCTCAAGCACAGCCTGCTCTCCTACCTCTTTGGGACCATCATTCTGGCAACGACCATCAACCTCGTAGTCGGCGTCGCCGCGTAGGGCGCCGCAGGCGTCAGGCCGCCGTCCGGAAGAACGTCCGGGTCACCGCGGCCAGCCGGTGCGGGTCCTCGACGCCGCAGAGCTCGCGTGCCGAGTGCATCGACAGCAGGGCGACGCCGACGTCGACCGTCCGGATTCCCAGCCGGGTGGCGGTCAGCGGGCCGATCGTCGACCCGCACGGCATCACGTTGTTGGAGACGAATTCCTGGTACGGAATACCGGCGTCGGTGCACAGCCGGGCCCAGAGGGCGGCGCCGGCGGCGTCGGTGGCATAGCGCTGGTTGGCATTGATCTTCAGCAGCGGACCACCGTTGAGGACCGGCCGGTTGGCGGGATCGTGCCGCTCGGGATAGTTCGGGTGCACGGCGTGGCCGGCGTCCGCGGAGACGCAGAACGACGCCGCGAAGGCCTGCCGCCGCTGGCTTGCAGAGGCGCCGAGTCCGTCCGAGATCCGCACGAGGACATCTTCGAGGATGGGCCCGCACGCCCCGGAGCGGGACGCCGAGCCGATTTCCTCGTGGTCGAAGGCGGCCAGCACGGCAATCGGCGCACCGTCCGGCACGGGCGTGCCGGCGTGCGCCACCAGCGCCGTGAGCCCGGCGTGCGTCGCGGAGAGGTTGTCGAGCCGGCCGGAGGCGAAGAATTCGCCCCTGGCGCCGAACACCGCCGGGGCCTGGGTGTCTGCGATGACGACGTCGTACCCGCCGATCTGCGCCGGATCCACCTCGGCACCGGCAACGCGGTCCGCGAGGAGTCCGAGCAGGTCCTCGCCGGCTGGGTCGCCCAGGCCAAAGACCGGATTCATGTGCTGCTGCTTGTCCAGGGCGAGGCCCTCATTGACGGCCCGGTCCAGGTGGATGGCGAGCTGCGGGAAGCGCAGCAGCGGGCCGGTGGCCGTGAGGTGCTGCGTGCCGTCGCGCATGACGAGCCGGCCGGCGAGCTGGAGTTCGCGGTCCAGCCAGGAGTTCAGGAGGGGTCCGCCGTAGACCTCGACGCCGGCCTGCAGCCAGCCGAACTTGCCGGTGGTGGGCTTCGGCTTGAGTTTGAAGGAGGGCGAGTCCGTGTGCGCGCCGAGGATGTTGAAACCGGTGGTCGGTCCGGCGCCTGCCGGCACCACCCAGGCGATGAGGGCGCCGTCGCGGATCACGTAGAACTTGCCGGCGGCGGCCGCGGGCTCCGGCCAGGGCTGCAGTTCGTCCAGGCCGGTGAAGCCCGCCGCGTCCAGCCGGCGCGCGGCCTCGTGGACGGCGTGGAAGCTCGACGGCGACGCGCTGACGTACGCGCCGAGGTCCTGGATGTGCTCTGCGGCAGTGCTCGGTGTGGGCATGGCTCCGAGTCTAGCCCGGCACGCACGGGCCCCGGGGGGCGGGGCCGGGGGCCGGGGTGCCGGGCGACGCCGCGCCTAGACGGTGACGTTGAGACCGGCGGCGTAGCCCGCGGCCACCGAGCCGGTGATGGTGGCCAGCTGGTAGATGCCGCCGTCGTTGCCGAAGACGTTGTCGGACTTCAGCGTGGTGCGGGGGAAGTTCTGCGCGCTGGATTCGTACCCGGCCGACGCGTAAACCTCCTTGCACGCGGCCTCGGTCAGCGCGATCTGTGACACCGCCAGGACCTGGCCGGCCGCCGTCGCATTGTTCATGGACTCGAACACTTCGAAGTGGATGTGCGGCCAGCGGCCGTTGTAGGCGCCGGGGTAGATGGTCTTGAACGTCACCTGGCCGTTGGCGTCGGCCTCCTGGACGCCGCGGAGGTAGTTCTCGTTCTGAAGCCCGGAGTCGTACATGGAGTATTTGCCCTCGCGGTCACAGTGCCAGGCGTACACCGCGGCACCGGCCAGCGGGGTGCAGCCGTTGGCGTTGTCGAGAAGGGTCAGCGTGACGGTCAGCGGTACGCCCTCGGCTGTGCTGGTGGAGGTCCCGAAGCTGGGTGTGATGTCCTGACGGACCACGCCGGATGCCTCGAGGACGTTGGGTCCGTTGGAACCGTCACCGGGGTAGGGGCCGGCGGTTTCCTGCGGGATTTCGACCCCGCACTCGGCGATCGCCCGGGTCAGCGTCGGAGTGGCCGAGGCCGACGTCGCCGCGGCCGAGGGCGCAGCGGCTGTTGCCGCCGGGGTCCCCGCGGCCGACGTCGAACTGCCACTGGTGCCGCTGGTGCCGCCCGGGCTGCAGGCCGCAAGGGCTGCCGCCGTTCCCGCGCCGAGGAACATGCCCAGCGATCGGCGGCTGACGAGGGTGGAGAGATCGAATTCCAGGCCGCGGTCGTGGTTGGGGTGCGGCTCGTGCGGGGGCTGCGGCATTTTTGTCATGACCCCATCGAACCCGGCAGCGCTATGGGCTGGCTAGTCCCTTCCTGTGACGCGGCTGTGCTCCGGCACGCAGGCACATGCCCTCCCCTCGGCCCGTGGACTGGGCATGTCCCCCCGGCACGCATGGATATGCCCTCCCCTCGCGCCGGGCAGTGGACATGATGGCGCTATGTCCAGTGGTGGGCGCAGGGGGAGGGCATGTCCGGTGGTGCGGGACCGCCGCGGGGGCTTTCCGGGGCTACGACACCGGGCGGGCGCCCACGGTGGCGTCTTCAGCGCCAGGCTCGGCGTCAACCGGGGCGGCGTCCCCGGCAGGAGCCTCGCCGGCACCTGATGCGGGAACAGCGGCCTTGGCACCGTTCCTGCGGTAGCGGATGACCCCGATCCCCACGACGACGGCGGCGAGAGCCAGCGAGAGCAGCAGCGATTCCCGTGTGGATTCCAGGATCACCATGCCGATCAGCAGGGCCACGATGCTCACGATCGACACCCAGGTCAGGTACGGGAAGAGCCACATTTTCAGCTGGAGGTCCTTGGCGGCGGCGCCCATGCGGCGGCGCAGGATCAGCTGGGAGGTCGCGATGACGAGCCACACGAACAGCGCGATGGCGCCGGAGGTGTTGACCAGGAACAGGAAGACCGTGTCCGGGGCGACGTAGTTCAGTCCGACGGTGACGAAGCCGACCACGGTGGAGGCCAGTACCGCGGCAGCGGGCACGCCGCGCTTGGAAATCCGCATCCACGACTTGGGGGCGTCGCCGCGGCGGGACAGCGAGAACAGCATGCGGCTGGCGGTGTAGAGCCCGGAGTTCAGGCAGGAGAGCACCGAGGTCAGGACCACAATGTCCATGATGGTTCCGGCGCCGGGGATGCCGAACAGCTCAATGACCGCAACGTAGGGGCTCTTGGCGACGGAAGCGGAGTTCCAGGGCAGCAGGGTGACCACAATGGCGATGGAGCCGATGTAGAACACGAGGATGCGCCAGACGGTGGACTTCACGGCCTTCTTGACCGCATCGACCGGGTTCTCGGATTCGCCGGCGGCGATGGTGGCAATTTCTGCGCCGAAGAACGAGAACACCACCACGAGGATGCCGGCCAGGACGGCGCCGGGGCCGTTGGGCATGAACCCGCCGTTGCCGATCAGGTTGTCCAGGCCGGGCGCCGGAACGCCGGGGATGAGGCCCAGGATGGCGGCGACGCCGAAGAGCAGGAAGAGCACGATTGCCGCGACCTTGATGGAAGCGAACCAGAACTCGAATTCGCCGAACGACTTAACGGACCCGAGGTTGGTCAGCGTCAGCAGCACCATCAGGGCAAGCGCCCACACCCACTGGTCAATGCCGGGGACCCAGCGGTGCATGATCGCTGCCCCAGCCGTTGCCTCGATGCCGAGGACAATGATCCAGAACCATGCGTAAAGCCAGCCGATGCTGAACCCGGCCCAGCGGCCCAGGGCCTTGTCCGCGTAGGTGGAAAATGAGCCGGTTTCCGGGTTGGCCGCGGCCATCTCGCCCAGCATCCGCATGACGAGGATGACGACGAGTCCCGCCGCGGCATAGGCAACCAGGATGCCGGGGCCGGCCTGCTGGATCGCCGCACCCGAACCGACAAACAGTCCGGCGCCGATCACGCCGGCGATGGCAATCATGGACAGATGCCTGGGTTTCAGGGATTTTGAAAGCTGCTGGTCAGCGGGCATGGAAGCGCCGTCCTTCGTGGGGGGTTCAGGCCCGCTCGTTGCCGGCACGGAATCGAATCCATGCTGTGCGGCGGACCACAATGTCGTTTCACACTAGACCGCGCGGCGGACCGTCCGTCTTGTGCAGTCCCACAAATGACGGCGGGTCAGACCGGGCCATCACCCAACGCGAGGGCCAGGGAGTCAACCAAAGTTGCCTCACGGGCAATTCGGCAATGTGCCTGAAACCACTGCTTCAGGTACTACCTGCCGGTAACCTGCCTTGCGGCGGCCGGGCGGCGGCCGTCAGTAGTCCGCGTTGCTGGGCACCACGAGGCCGGTCTCATATGCGTACACCACGGCCTGGACGCGGTCGCGGAGGTGGAGCTTGGTCAGGATCCGGCGCACATGCGTCTTGACGGTGGCCTCGGACAGGAAGTACCGGTGCGCGATTTCGGCGTTGGAGAGTCCCTCCGCCATCGCCCCGAGCATCTCGTTTTCGCGGGGTGTCAGGTCCTCCAGCAACGGATCCCGCGCCGGGCGTGCGGGGCTGCCGGCCTGCTGGCCGCCCTCGTCCGCCCCGGCGTGCTGGCCGGCGGCGCCGCCTGTCCCTGCAGGATCCATGCCGCCGGCACCACGGACATAGGTCTCCAGCAGCCGCTGCGTAACACGGGGTGCCACCACGGCGTCGCCGCTGGCCACCACCCGCACCGCGCTGACCAGTTCTGCCGGCGCCACGTCCTTGAGCAGGAACGCAGAGGCCCCTGCCCGCAGTGCTGCAAAGGCGTATTCATCGAGGTCAAAGGTGGTCAGGATGATGATTTTGGCGTCGGAGCCCGAGGCGGCGATCGCCCGGGTGGCCTCGATCCCGTCCAGCACCGGCATCCGCACATCCATCAGGACGACGTCGGGCGCGAGCTCCCGGACGTGGCGGACCGCTTCGGCGCCGTTGGACGCCTCGCCCACGATGCACAAATCGTCTTCACCCTCCAGGATGAGGCGGAAACCCATCCGAAGCAGCGGCTGGTCATCCACCAGCAGGACGCGTACCGGCGTGTTGTCGGACATTGTTCCCCCTTGATTCCATGGCATTCTCGCCGTTGCAGTTCAGTTCCGCGTGCACGCGCCAGCCGCGGTCACCGGCGCGCCCGGCGTACACGGTGCCAGCGTAGATCCTGGCCCGCTCCCGCATCCCGGCGATTCCATGCCCGGTACCGAAGGAGTCCAGTGCGTCAGGCTTCGCCTGCGCGCCGGTCCCGGGAGCCCCCGGGTCAACGGTGCCCCTGCCGTCGTCGAGCACTTCAATGGTGACGCGGGAGCCGTTCCGGACAATGCTGACCTCCACCCGGCTGAGCGCGCGGCCGTAGCGCAGCACGTTGGTCAGCGACTCCTGCACAATTCTGTAGACGGTCAGCTGAAACGCCGCATCGTCGGGCAGGGACGGGCCGGTGTGCGTGTAGTGCAGCGGCAGTCCCGCGGTGCGGAAGCCCTCGAGCAGTTTGGCCAGGCTGCCCCCGGCCACCAGCGGCTCGCGCGGGGCATGTCCCGTGGCGGCGTCCTCGCGCAGCACGCCAAGGACGCGCCGCATGTCGGCCAGCGCGGTGCGTCCGGTCCGGGAGAGTTCGGCCAGGACGCCGGCGGCGCGCTCCGGATCCTTCTTGACCACGACGGCGGCGCCGTCCGACAGGCTGATCATGACCGTCAGCGAGTGCGCCACGACGTCGTGCATTTCGCGCGCGATCCGGTTCCGTTCCGTGACCGAGCCCAGCTGCTGGGCCCGGGCGGCCCAGGCCGCGATCTCGTGCTCGTGCTCGCGCCGCTGCCGCACCGAGATCCCGATCCCCGTGGCGATCACATTCGAGAGCGCGATGCCGATGCCCGCCGCGATGCCCGTCAGCAGCTGGAAATTCTCCGGTGTGCGGACGGCCATGTCCGGGAGCCGGCCGTCCAACGGGCCGACGGCCAGCAGGAAGTACAGGAGCAGCAGCGGGGCGGTGGTCAGGGCCAGGGCGGCTAGGGCGAACCGCCGGGTGCGGACGACGGCGACGGCGTACAGCGAAAACCAGAGCCCGGCGGAGACATTGGACCCCCAGGGATGCAGGAAGGTGACCGCCAGTTCCAGGGCCCCCACAACAGCCGCCACCCGCACCGGATACGCCCGCCGGAAGAGCAGGACCGGCGCGGCCGCGGCGAGCAACACGGCCACCGGCCAGTCGCCGTGGATGACCGATTCGACCGCCGTGGGCGTGACCAGGACCAGGTAGCAGAGCACCACAAGGACGTCCATGACCCGCGGATTGGCCAGCAGGTAGCGCCGGAGCCGGCCGCGGCGGCGGGCCGTGAGTTCAGCAAGGGACGCGTCGGCCGGTCCGGCCGGCGCGTCCCTGACAGGTACCGCATCGATCATGCTCTGAGCCTAGACTCTGGGGCCCGTGGCGCCGGCCTAGACGTCCCGCCTCTTGAGCAGGACGGCGGCCAGGAGCACCGGGATGACAACCCAGGCGCCCAGCACCAGGCCGGCCTGCCAGGCTTCGAGGGTGTCCGGGAGGTGCTCCACCGCGGTCAGCGGATCCACGGTGTTGCCGGGCAGGTACTTGCGGGCTTCCACGAAGAAGTCGCCCGGAATGAGCTGGAAGGCGATGGGTGCCACGAAGAACAGGCCCACCAGGCTCATGATGCCGCCCGCCGAGTTGCGGATCAGTGTGCCCAGCGCCATGCCGATGGCCGCGACCGCCGCCACGTAAATGCTGTTGACAAGGAGCAGCTTGACCGACTGCGGGCTGCCCAGGTCCAGGCCCAGGCCGTAGTTGTCCAGGATCGGCACGGAGACGAATCCGGCGGCCAGGGTGGATGCGGCGGTGACGACGAAGGAGGTCACCACCACCACCACGAGCTTGGCCGCGAAGGCGGGGATGCGTTTGGGCACCGCCGCGAACGTGGACCGGGCCATGCCCGTGGTGAACTCGGAGCTCATCAGCAGCACGCCGAGGGAGCCCAGGATCAGCTGGGCGAACGCGATGCCGGAGGTGGGCACGCTGACGGCGATGTCGCCGCCCTGGGCCGCGAGCCTGGCGCCGACCTCCGGGTCCCGGGCCGCGGCCTCGGAGAACTGGCCCGTCCCCCAGGCCGAAAGCGCCCCGAACCCCACCATGACCACCACTGTGGAGCCAAGCAGGATCAGAGTGGAGAGCAGGGTGCGGAACTTGATGAATTCGGAGTTGAGGACCCGCAGGAAGCTGGGGCCGGGACCGGAACTGCTGCCGTTTCCGGACCGCTGTGCGTCGGCGCCGCGGCGCGAGGGCGTGGATTCAACGGTTGTGGAGCTCATGGCTTAGTTGCCTCCGGCTTCGACGGGAACGGCGCCCGTGGTGATCAGCGAGTGGTATTCGACCTCATCCTTGGTCAGTTCCATGTAGGCCTCCTCGAGGCTGGCCTGCAGCGGGGTGAGTTCGTAGATCATGACGTGGTTCTCCAGCGCCGCAGTGGCGATCTGGCGCGGGTCCAGGCCTGTGACTTCGAGGAGTTCGCGCTCCTGGACCTCCACCGAGACCCCGGTCCCGGCCAGCAGCTGCATGAGCCGGTCCGGCTGGTCGGTGCGGACCCGCGTCCGGCCCTGGCCCTTGCCGGTGATGATCTCCTGGATCGGGGCGTCCGCAATGATCCTCCCGCGGCCGATCACGATCAGGTGGTCCGCCGTGACGGCCATCTCGCTCATGAGGTGGCTGGAGAGGAAGACCGTGCGGCCCTCGGAGGCCAGATACTTCACCAGGTTGCGGACCCACACCACGCCCTCCGGGTCAAGGCCGTTGACGGGCTCGTCCAGGATGACGGTCTGCGGGTCGCCCAGGAGGGCGGCGGCGATGCCCAGCCGCTGGCCCATGCCGAGCGAGAAGCCGCCGACCTTCTTCCTGGCCACCTCGGCCAGTCCGGTCATCTCAATGACTTCGTGGACCCGTTTCTTCGGGATGCTGTGGGTCGCCGCCATGGCCAGCAGGTGGTTGTAGGCGGAGCGGCTCGTGTGGACTGCCTTGGCATCGAGCAGGGCGCCGACGTCGCGCAGCGGTGCGGCGTGCCCGGTCAGCGGGGACCCGTTGACGGTCACCGAGCCCGACGTCGGCCGGTCCAGCCCCATGATCATGCGCATCGTGGTGGATTTTCCGGCCCCGTTCGGACCCAGGAAGCCGGTGACCCGGCCGGCTTCGACGGTGAAGTTGACGCCGGCGACGGCGGTCTTGTCGCCGTAAACCTTGGTCAGGCCTCGTGCTTCGATCATGGAAGCGTTCCTTTGCGTAGCGGGAGATGATCCGGGGCACCGCAGTCACGGGCCCGTCTGCACACCACGCTACCGAGGCAAGCTGCGTTTATCGCCGGTCTCAGGGATGATTCAGGGGCGAATCAGGGTAGTCCGGGAGGATGACAGGGGTTCAGACGACGGGGTTCAGACGACGGGGCTCAGCTAAGGGGCGAGTAGTAGGTCAGCGCGCCGGGGCGGACCGTGAATTCCACGCGCCGTACGCCGGGCATGACCTCTCCGTCGACGGCGAGGACCATGGGCCCGTTCCCGGGTTCCACCGTGATCCGGTCCGTTTCGCTCAGATGGGTGATCCCGGACGTGGCCACGGTGCCCGTGAGCACGGCCCAGAGCAGCCGCAACCGGGCGAACGGCTCATCGGCAGTGATCATCCGCAGGTCCAGGACACCGTCCGCGAGTACCGGGCGCACCAGCGGCGCGTGGTCGCGGGGGTAATAGCGGCCGCGGCCGATGTACAGGATCCAGAGCCGGTGCCGCACCCCGTTGACGATCAGCGTGGTGGGGGTGCCGGCCGCGAAGGTCCGGAGCATGGCCACCACTCCGGCCAGGGGTTTGCCCAGTGCCGGCTGGAGCTGCTCCCGCCGGCGGACCAGGTTCGGGTAGAGGCCGATGCTGGCCGTGTTGAGCATGATCAGCTCGAGGTGCTCCGGGCTGTCGGGGAGCCCGCGCTCGACACTCACGTGGCCGACGTCGGCGACGGCGGCCTCGCCGCGCGACGCCGCCTGCACGGCGTCCGCCAGGGTGGGGGTTCCGGCGTCGCGGGCGAAATGGTTCAGCGTGCCGCCGGGGAGCACCAGCAGCGGGAGGGAACGTTCGACGGCGGCGGCCGCCGCGGCGCCCACGGTCCCGTCGCCGCCCCAGACGCCCAGGGCCGCAATGCCCGGCCGGGTCGCGACCTGGGCGATGCCCGCGTCGACGGACTCATCGGGCCCGATTTCCTTTATATACGCCTTAGGGAATACTTTTTGCAGGGCGTCGGCAGTCTCGTCAGCATAGGACCCGCCGAGGGTGTTGACCGCGATGCCGAGCCCCTGGCCGTCCGGGAGTTCCGCGGCCGGGGCGGCGCCGCGGCGGGTTTCCGGGAACGGTGGCCGGACGGGCCACCACTTCCGCGTCACCATGGCCGCGCCGGCGCCGATCGCGGACCCGAACAGCACATCCGAGGGCCAGTGGGCCCCGGTGTGGACCCGGGAGTAGGCCACTCCGGCCGCGAGGGGGGCAAGCGCCGCACCGAGGGCCGGGCGGACCATGCCGACCCCGAGTGCGAAAGCCACCGCGGAGGCGGAGTGTCCCGACGGCATCGACGAACTCGTCGGCTGCGGGTTCACGAAGCGGAAGACCGGAAGGTGTTCGGGCAGGGGGCGGGCCCGGGGCAGGAGGGTCTTGAACACGACGTTGGTCACCGCCGAGGCGGCGCCTTGCGCGATGAGTCCGTGCACTGCTGCCCGGCGCGTCTTGCCGGGCACCAGGGCCATGGCTCCGGCAACGCCGAACCAGAGTTTGCCCTTGTTGGCGGCGGCGGACAGACGGCGGAAGAAGTCGTCATGGCCTCCTCCCGGCAGATTGGAGACGGCGCCCACCAGTTTGCGGTCGAATTTCGACAGGCGGCCGGGGGCCTTCCTCAGCATGGTTCGCATTGGACCACCATACTGCTACCTCGCGGGCAGCGGCTTCGCGGCTCCGGCCAGGACCAGCGCCACCACAATCGGAATCCCGATCGCCAGCAGGGCGGTCCTGATACCGGTCACATCGCCCAGGTAGCCCAACAGGGGCGGCCCGGCGAGGAATGCAATGTAGCCCAGCGTGGACACGACGGACACCCGGGCGGCCGCCTTCCTGGGGTCGTCCGCCGCGGCGGACATCCCGATCGGGAACGCGAGGGCGGCCCCCACGCCCCACAGCACGGCACCGGCCGCGGCCAGCCAGATGGTGCCGGCGAACACGAAGAGGCAAAGGCCCGCCGTTGCCGCTGCCATGCTGGCGCGCAGCACGGCCACGCGGCCGTAGACATCGATCGCGCGGCCACCAAAGAAGCGCATGGCCGTCATGGCCAGCACGAAGGCGGCGAACAGGAGCGCCCCCGTGGATTGTTCAGCGCCCAGGCCGTCAACCGAGGCCTTGGCAATCCAGTCGTTGCCGGCGCCTTCGGTCAGGGTGGCGCCGAGGACGACGACGCCGATCAGCAGGGTGCGGCCGTCCCGCCAGGCCGAACCGCCCTTGCCGTGCTCCGCGTCCCCTGGAGCGGGTGCCTCGGCAGGCAGATGGGGCAGGAAATACCGGGGGGCCACCGTGGTCAGTACGGCGACGACGGCGGCGATGACCAGCAGGTGCTCCGGGAGCCCGACCCCCAGGGTGGACAGTCCGGCCCCGATCAGGGCGCCGACGAACGCGCCGCCGCTGAAGGCTGCGTGGAACTGCGGCATGATGGTGCGCCCGAGCCGGTGTTCGACGTCGGCACCTTCAATGTTCTGCGAAACATCCCACAAGCCGACGCCGATGCCGAAGAAGAACAGGGCAATCGCCGTCCCCGGGACGGAGGCCGCCATCAGGGACAGCGCCACGCCGACGCCGGCCGCCGCTGCCACCAGTCCGGCGCCGCGGACGGTGTTGGCGGTGCCGATCCGGCCGACGACGAACCCGGCCGTCGGCAGGGCGATCAGCGAACCGACCGCCAAGCACAGCAGCAGGGTTCCCATCTGGCCCGCGGTGATGTGCAGGATCTCCGTCACCGCGGGGATCCGGGCTGCCCAACTGGCGAAGACCAATCCATTGATCCCGAAGACAAGGAACGTCGCCCCGGTGGCAGCCTTCAGCTGCGGAACGGTTGCGGTACTGGTCATACGATCACTGCTTCCACCGAATGTTGGGCGAGTTGGTCAAGTTCTTCAGGGCTGAACGGCCGGTCGGTCACGATGGCGTCCACGGCGTCCAGGGAGGCGACGAGGGCGACGGCGCTGGCGTTCCATTTGGCTCCGGCACAGGCGACAATCACCCGGGCCGCGGATTCCAGGCCGGCGCGCTTTACGGCAGCGTCGTCGAGGTCGTGGGCCAACAGCCCGTCCTTGAGATTCAGGGCGCAGGGCGTGACGACGGCGGCGTCGAAGCGCAGCGAGCGGATGTTGGATTCCGTCATGGGACCGCGGAAGGAAAGTTCACCGGGGACGAGGCTGCCGCCGGGCATCAGGAGCTCGGGGCGGCGCCCGGCCGGAGCATCGTCCGGGGACAGCGCGGTGACGGCCCGCAGCGACATCGGCATGATCGTCATCTCACGCTGGCGCAACTGGCGGGCGATCTCCGTGGCGGTGGTGCCGCTGTCCAGCCAGACGTGTCCGCGGTCCGGAAGCATGGCCGCCACCCCGGCAGCGATCCGCACCTTGGCGGTGTGGTCCTCCAGCTCGCGTTGGCCGTATTCCGGGTTTTCACCGCCGAAAACCAGGCTCCTGGCTCCGCCGTGGACCCGTCGCAGCACGCCGTGCAGGGCCAGGATGTCGAGGTCGCGTCGGACGGTCGCACCGGAGGCGCCGCAGGCGGCGATGAGCTCGTCCACCGTCACGTGCTCCCGGTCGCGCAGCAGTCCGCCGATCAGGCGGTGCCGCTCATCAGTGTTCATGCTCAAATGCTAGCGGTTTGTGATCATTTAATCATTTATTGCGCAAATGCACGGCTGCGCGGGGTCACGTGGCGCCCATAATCCCCTCGGGACCTGCGCCAAGTGACCCCGCGCTGCTTGGGTTAGCGGGCACGCTCGACGCGCTTTTCGTCCCAGACCGGTTCGGCGGACTCGTAGACCCTGCCGTCGGAGCCGAAGACCAGGAAGCGGTCGAAGGTGCGGGCGAACCAGCGGTCGTGGGTGACGGCCAGGACGGTGCCTTCGAAGTGGTCGATCGCCCGTTCCAGGGCCTCGGCCGAGTGCAGGTCCAGGTTGTCCGTGGGCTCGTCGAGCAGCAGCAGCGTGGCGCCGGAGAGCTGCAGCAGCAGGATCTGGAACCGGGCCTGCTGGCCGCCGGAGAGGGATTCGTACTTCTGCTCGGACTGCCCCGCCAGCCCGTAGCCGTCCAGCGCCCCGGCGGCGGCTTCGCGGCCCATGCCCGAGCGGTGCTCGTCGCCCCGGTGCAGGATTTCGAGCAGGGTCTTGCCCAGCAGGTCGGGCCGGACATGGGTCTGGGCGAAGAAGCCGGGCCGGATCCTGGCGCCGAGTTTCACGGTGCCCTCGTGCGGCACCTCCGCGATCTCGACGTCGGACACCGGCAGGTGCTCCCGCTCCGGATCCGTGCCGCCGGTGGCGAGCAGGCGCAGGAAGTGGCTCTTGCCCGAACCGTTCGACCCAAGGACGCCCACCCGGTCGCCGAACCAGATTTCGGTGGAGAACGGCTTCATCAGGCCGGTCAGTTCCAGCTTTTCGGCCACGACGGCGCGCTTCGCGGTGCGGCCGCCCTTGAGCCGCATCTGCACGTTCTGCTCGATCGGCAGGGCCTCGGGCGGGCCGGCCTCGAGGAACTTCGCGAGCCGGGTCTGCGCCGCGTGATAGCGGTTGGCCATGTCGGAACGGAACGCGGCCTTGTTCTTGTACATGTTGACGAGTTCCTTGAGCTTGACGTGCTCCTCGTCCCAGCGCTTGCGCAGCTCCTCGAAGCGCGCGTTCCGGTCGGCCCGGGCATCCACGTAGGAGCCGAAGCCGCCGCCGTGGATCCAGGCGCCGGCGCCGTTGATGCCCGGTTCCAGGGTGACGATGCGGCCGGCGGCGTTGTTGAGCAGTTCACGGTCGTGGCTGATGAAGAACACGGTCTTCTTCGACTCATTCAGCTTGGCCTCGAGCCAGCGCTTGCCCGGAACATCGAGGTAGTTGTCCGGCTCGTCCAGGAGCAGCAGTTCGTCGGGGCCGGCGAAGAGGGCCTCGAGGACCAGACGCTTCTGCTCACCGCCGGAGAGGCTCGACGCCGGCCGGTGCTGTGCCCGGTCGAAGGGCAGGCCGAGGGCGGCCATGCAGACCTCGTCCCAGACGGTTTCGACGTCGTAGCCGCCGGCATCCCCCCAGTCCACGATCGCCTGGGCATAGGCCATCTGGGTGGGCTCGTCGTCGTGCTCCAGCATGGCGAGCTCTGCCTCATCGACGGTACGCGCGGCGGCGGCCAGGGCAGTCGGGGCGGCGGATACCAGCAGGTCGCGGACCGTGGACTCGTCCCGGACCTGGCCCACGAACTGGCGCATGATGCCCATGTTGCCGGACCGGCCGATCACGCCTTCGTCCGGGACGAGGTCGCCGGAAATGATCCGGAACAGCGTGGTCTTGCCGGTCCCGTTGGGCCCGATCAGCGCTGTCTTGGTGCCGTCCGGGACCTTGAAGGTCACCCCGTTGAGCAGCTGGGTGCCGTCGGAGAGGAAGTAGTCGATGCCGGATACGTCAATATGAGCCACGCGTTCAATCTTCCCACGGCCGGACCGGCCGTGGCCCGGGCGCCTGGCTGTTTACCAGGAGGTCCGGTCGGAGCCCTGCCCAGGGCCGCACCGCCTCCACGGCGGCGCCCACGGTGAAGACTGTAGCGTCCTCGAACGGATGGCCCACGATCTGCACACCCGTGGGGATGCCGCAGTCGGCCATGCCGCTCGGCACGGCAAGGACGGGGCAGCGGTTGCTGATGTTGAAGGGCGCCGTCATGTGCCCCTGCCAGTAGTGCCCGAGCCGCTGGCCCCCGGCGTCGATCCCGTCAAGGTACATGCCGTCCGCATCCAGGGCGGCCACGGCCGAGGCCGGACAGAGAAGGGCGTCGAAGCCGGACATCGCCGCGGCAAGCTCGGCCTGGATGCGGGTTTCCGCCTGGATGCCGTCGACGAACCGGTTTTCCGCGGCGGCTTTCCGGGCGTCGGCCATGAACCGCCGTGTGTACGGGGCCAGCAGCTCGGGAGACTCTGCGGTCGCGTCCTCCATAGCCGGCCCGAGGAGGTAGCCGAAATGTGTGAACATTGTCCGGCTGATGTCCTCGGTGGTCCAGGGCAGCTCGATCTCTTCCACCACGGCGCCGGCATCACGCAGGGCCGCTGCCACGCCGCGCGTATTGGCCTCAACATCAGCGGCGACGGGATAGTTCCCCAGCCGGATGCAGAGAGCGATGCGCATGCCGGCCACTGCCGAGCCGGCGTCAGCACCCGGCGGGCAGGACAGCGCCGGACTCCCGGCGAGGGAGCTGTGGTCGCCCGGATGACGGCCCGCCATAACGTTCGCCAGCAGGGCTGCGTCCGCCACGGTCCGTGCCATTGGGCCGTCGCCGCGGTAGTGGTCCGCGGAGAGCGGGGCCAGGCCGGGAATCCTTCCGTAGGGTGCCTTGTAGCCGACGGTCCCGGTGAACGACGCCGGCAAACGGGTTGACCCGGCGATGTCGGAGGCGGTGGCGAGCGGCGCCAGCCCGGCGGCCAGTGCCGCCCCGGAACCGCCGGAGGAGCCGCCCGGGGAATACTGCCGGTTCCAGGGATTGCGCGTGACCCCCCACAGGGGACTGTGGGTGACGGTTGCGCAGCTGTATTCGGGCGTGGTGGTGCGGGCATGGATGATGCCGCCGGCACGCCGGATTCGGTCGATGACGGGATGGTCCGCGTGCGCGAGCTCCCCCTTGCGGGCTACGAGCCCCTGCGAAAGGGTGCGTCCCCGGAGCCCGTGCTTTTCCTTGGCGGCCACCGGCAGCCCCAGCAGGGGTGTGAGGTCCCTGCCCCGCGCATACCGTGCGGCGGCCTGCCGTGCTGCCGGGACCGCCTCTTCGAACAGGGTTTCCGTCAGGGCGTTGATTCCGCCGTTGACGGCCTCGGTCCTGGTGATCACCGCTTCCATGAGCTCCACCGGCGAGAGCTCCCGGGAGCGGAAGAGCCGCAGGGCCGTGCCGGCGTCGAGGTAGTGCAGCTCGGTCATGCCAAGGCCGCTGCCGGCTCGGGGGAGGCATCGGCCAGGGCGCCGGCAACCAGCTCCCGGGCTACACCGGTGAGCATGTCCACGCCGGCAACCATGTCCTCGTCGGTGCTGAATTCCCGTTCGCAGTGCGAGACGCCGTCCACGCTGGGGATGAAGAGCATGACCGACGGCGCCACCGTGTTCATGGCAACGGAGTCGTGGCCGGCCATGGTCTGGATCCGCCGCGCGGAAAGGCCCAGGTTCGCAGCCACCTTGTCCGCGAGTTGAAGCCCGCCTTCGGGGAAGCGGCGGATCGGCCGGATGTCGAAGTCCTTAACATTGACTTTGATGTCGTGTTCGCGTGCCAGCGCATCGATGTCCTCGATAAGTTTGGCGCGGGCCGCCTTTACGATGTCCGGATCGCCGGAGCGGAGGTCGGCGACGAGGTGGACCCTGCGGGCCACCACAATGGGCGAGTTCGGTTCGAGGGTCAGCTGGCCCACGGATGAGACGAGGGCCTCCTCGGCGAACTCAGCGGTGACGTCGTGCACCATAAGAATGATCTTGGAGGCTGCCACCAGGGCGTCGTGCCGGTCTGCCATGGCCGTCGCTCCGGTGTGCGACTGTTCGCCGAGTACTTCGATGTCCAGTTTCTGGGTGTACCAGCTGCTGTCCACCAGCCCGATGGAGATGCCCTCGCGTTCCAGGATCCTGCCCTGCTCGATGTGGATCTCGGCGTAGCCGGCCGCCTCGGGCCCGTCAGACGTGCCGAGGTACCCGATGCCGTCCAACGCCTCACGGACTGTGATGCCTTGCAGGTCCGCCACATCCAGCATCTGTTCCCGCTGCAGGAGTCCCGCAAACACCGAACTTCCCATGATGCTCGGCGCGAACCGGCCGCCCTCCTCGTTGAACCAGTTCACCACCGCCAGGTTGAACCGCTGCGCGGCCCCGCCCTCCGCAACCTCGGCGTCCAGACGCCGGGCCGCGTGCAGGGCGGCGACGACACCGTACGCGCCGTCGAACCGGCCCCCGAGCGGCTGGCTGTCCAGATGGGATCCGATCAGCACATAGGGCGCCCCCGGCGTCCACTCCAGCAGCCCGAACATGTTGCCGATCCCGTCCACCCGGAGTTCCCATCCGGCCTCACGCACCCACCCGGCGAACCAGTGGCGTGTCTGCGCGTCCTCCGGGGTTGCGGCCTGGCGGTCGACGCCGTTGTCGGGGGTGGCGCCGATGGTGGCCACGTGGTGGAAGTCTTCGAGGAAAGCTGCTGAAGTCATGGGAAATCCTTTGTAGGTTGCGGTGGAGAGGGTGGGGCTGCGGGCTTAGCCCATGCGGCCGCGCGTCTCGGGAACCTTGGTGAAGAGCACCAGGAGGAGCACGACGGCGGCGGCTGCGGCCATGTAGAAACCGGGCGCGTGAGGCACTCCGGTGCCGCCGACGAGGGCGGTCCCGATGAACGGTGCGGTGCCGCCGAAGAGCGCGTAGGCGCCGTTGTAGCTGATTGCCGCCGACGTGAAGCGGGTGCGGGTGGTGAAGATTTCAACGAAGAAGGTGTAGCAGCCTCCGCCGTAGATACAGAGCGCCACCACGAAAAGGGACTGGCCAAGGAGGGCGAGAGGGAGGCTTCCGCTGGTCACCAGCATGAAGCTCGGCACTGAAAGCAGGGCCAGCGCGGCTGAACCGGCGATGAGCATTGGCTTGCGGCCGAAGCGGTCGCCCAGCCGGCCACCGAGAGGAAGCAGGACGGCGTAAAGGGCGAGGGCGGCGGCGTTGACCAGGAGGGACTGCTCACGGCTCAGGTGGCCCGTGGTCTGGACATAGGAGACGAAATAGGCCGAGAGGAAGTAGAAGCCCATTGCGGTCAGGCCCATGACGAAGATGACTTGGACCATGCGGAGCCGGTTTTCGCGGAAGGCTTCGCGGACCGGGCTGAATTCCTTGGTCCGGGCAGCCTTGGCCTCATTGAACGCATCGCTTTCCACCGTCCGGCTGCGGATCCAGACGCCGAACAGGGCGAGCGGCAGGGCCAGCAGGAACGGCAGGCGCCAGCCCCACGCCATGAAGGCATCGTTGGGCATTGACTGGCTCAGGATGAGGATCATCGAACCGGCGACGACAGAGGGCAGCGCAGTGGCGGCGATGGTGATATTGAGCCAGAACCCGCGGCGGCTGACCGGGGCATGCTCGAAGACAAACGATGGCGCTCCCACCGATTCGCCGCCGGCGGAGAAGCCCTGGATCAGCCGGCAGAGGACCAGCAAAACGGGTGCCCAGGCGCCGATCTGGCCGTAGGTCGGCAGCAGCCCCATCAGGGCGGTGGCCCCGCCGATGGCGACGAGCGTGATGGTCAGGACCCGGCGGCGGCCGATCCGGTCGCCAAGCGCGCCGAAGAACAGGCCGCCGACGGGACGGACTACGAAGGCGACGCCGAAGGTGGCGAACGTCGCAAGCATGGCCGTGACCGGGTCGCTGCCGGGGAAGAACAGTTGGGAGAAGATGACCGCGGTGAGGCCGTAGAGGGTGAAATCGTAGAATTCAATGAACTGCCCGATGCTGCCCCCTGCGAGGACTCGCTTCTGCATCTTGGTGATGCCAAAGGGGCCGGACCGCGAAGTGTCCTTGTCCAGGGCCGGGGCAGACGCTGTGGTCTGGGAAGCGGACGCCGGCTGGTCCGTGATGTCGTTGATCGTCATGACAGCCACGCTAGAGGCGCCGTGTTTCCGAAGTTCCCTGCCGTGTTACGGACCCGGGAAATGAAATCTGCTGATGTTGCCGCCGTGTTGCCGGCAAGGCACGGCCCGGACATAAGTCGGACACCTGGGGCGTGAATCGGAACCATTGAATCTCCTTTGATCAACATGGTTGTCGCGCTTCGGGACTCGGCCAAGGGCCGTCATTGCGCGGGATTTGCCATTGGACTCCCGCCGGCACCACCGCACTGGACCAACTGTGTGTGATCCGGTTCACATCTGTCCAATTGATTGTTTTGGCCGAATCGATAGATTTTACCGATGCCAATTACGCCGGATTCCGCAGTCATCGTCGCCGAGAAGCCAGCGGAATCCGCCGGGCTAGTGCCGGGCGGCACCGTAGAGACGGATGCAGGTCTCCTCAAAGGCCAGTGCCCGACGGGTGGGTTGCACCCCCTCGGGGCGGACCAGCATCACCTCGATCGGCGGGAAGTCGTCCGTCAGGGTCAGGGCCACCACCCTGCCGCCGGAATACGTCAGGTCGCTGTGGAGCCGCTGGTTCAGCACTGCGTACCCGTGCCCCTTCGCCACAAACGAGCGCACCGTTTCATACCCGGCAAAGCGGTGCCGGACGTTCGGAACGACGCCCGCGATCGCGTACAGCTGCTCGTAGTAGTCCCGGCTGTGCGGGAGATCCAGCACCACCGCGGGTTCGCCGTCCAGATCCTTCAGCGCGATGCTCCGCTCAGGCCGGGACGCCGCAGGGTGTTCAGCATGGACCAGCACATGAGGGGGCACCCGCTCGAGGACCGTGTGTGTAAAGCCCCGGCCCAGGCCGAGACCATACATCAGCGCGACATCGCACTGCCCTTCGAGGAGGGCGGTCTGCAGGCTCGCCAGATCGGCCTCCAGAAAGGAGACCTCGACCCCCGGATGCTGAACTTCGAAGGTCTGCAGGATTGCGGGAAGCCTGAAGGGTGCCAGCGGCGAAAACACGCCCACCTTGAGCTCTCCGACCAGGCTTGTCGCAAGCCCCCGGGCCGACTCGTACAGCGAATCCGCATGCTCCAGCAGCACCTTGATGTCCTGGGCAAGCTGCCGGCCGGACGGCGTCAGCCGCAGGCCGCGCGTCCTGAGCCGGACAAACAGCTGCGTCGACAAACTTGCTTCAAGCTGGGCCATGGCGGTGGACAGGGTGGACTGGGTCACGAGCAGCCTTTCGGCTGCCGCAGTCATGTTTTCGAGCTCGGCCACCACCGCGAAATACCGCAGCTGGGTCAAGGTAAAGGGCTTCGCCATTCGTCAATGCTCGCATTCTGCGCGGATCCGCGCTCACAGGCCCCGGAGCCGGTGCAGGAGAAGTGCGACGTGCAGCGAGGTCCGGGATTCTGGGTCGTCGAGGTCCACGCCGAGGAGCTCCTCCAGTTTGGCCAGCCGCGCATAGAGCGTAGGACGGCTCAGGTAGCCGCTGCGGGCCATCGCCGCTTTGTTGCCCCCGGACTCGAGGTACCGGCCCAGCAGCTCCAGGTGCCCGCCGCCGTCCCGGGCGTCGGCCTGCAGGACACCCTCCAGTTCTGACTCCGCGAACTGCTGCACGCGCGGATCCTTGCGCAGCAGGGCCAGCAGCCCCCGAAGCCGGACGTCCGTCGCCCGGTAGAACGGCTTCCGATCACCCCGCAGCGTCGCCGCGGTTTCGGCGACGTGGGCGGCTTCGTCAATGCCCGCCGCCGCTTCGAGCAAGGAACCCCTCAGGCGCCCCACGCCGATGCTCCATGTCGCCTCCGCCGGATTGCCGGCCCAGCCTCCGCCGGGCCGGTCTCCGCGGAGGGGTGGGCCGGGTGGCGTGTCGCTGCCCGTGAGGGCATCGGCGAGACGCTGGAGGGTCGGATCTTCCAATTGCTTCGCAGGAACGGCCAGGATCATGCCGACCGATCCGGACCGGATGCTCGCGGTCAAAGCGCTACCTGACACGGCTTTGAGGGCACGGGCGAGCTGCTCCAGCAGGGCACGTTCCTCCTGTTGCCCAGCCAGTGGATCGATTCCGGCTCCCATTGCCCCTGTTGAGGGGCCATAGGCTGCCCCGCCACTCCGGAACACAATTGGCAGGTAGTGCGGCGACCGCCTGAGTCCCAGCGCCGCGGCGCGGGACTGCGCCTCGTCCTCGCCCAGCCCGCGGGGCTGACGGAGGGCGTTGAGAAGCCCCGCCTGCGCGTGGTGGCTCAGCTCCCGCCGGTCCCGTTCGGCGAGCCGATTGATCGCCAGGGTCTGGGCTGCGCGTTCCAGCACCATGGCCGCCGCCTCGTCGTCGTCGAGGGGGACCGGCACCACCAGCCGGCCCCACACGTTCCCGCGCACGCCAACCGGCGTCTGCAGCCAGGCCTCGGGCCCGGTGCGGCCCGTCCCGGGCGGCGTCGGTGTGGTCCGCGACCGCCGCTCCCAGTTCTCCAGCAGTTCGGTGGTCCGCAGCTGCCGGGCCGAGTACGCGAGGACGAGGTGCGAGAGGTCCTCCAGGACCACCGGGGCGCCGAGCATGGCGGCTGCCTGGTCCACCACCTGCCCAGTCCCTGCGCTTTCCAGGCTCAGCACCGTGAAGGCCTCGTGGACGTCGCGGGCGCGTTCCACCCGCTCCAGCTGTTCGGCGACGATGATCCGGTGCACGATTTCGGTGACCTGGACGAACCGCACGCGGCGTTGCACCACGACCACGGGCATAGCCGTGGCCAGGGCGGCCGCGCGCAGCGCATCCAAACTGGGCTTCCTGTCGCCGATGAGTTCAACAATCAGGCCGGCCGCCGCCGCCTGCTCCAGGGACCTGATGAACGACGCCGTAAGCCCGGGTTCCTTTTCCAGCTCCAGTCCGGTGGTAAGCACCAGCTCCCCGCCCGACAGCAGCCCGGAAATGTCGAGCAATTCGCTCACGTGGACCCAGCGCACGGGGTTGTCGAGGGCCCCGGCGCCGCCGAGCAGGAGCGGCGCGGCCTCGCGGAGAACGGGAAGGTCAAGGATCGAGCCGACGGTGGGCAACATTTACATAGTGTAAACGAGGCTGTGATTCTCCTTACACACTGGCACTTATGGTGCCGTCTCCCGGTAGGGACACTGGACTCAACGCACCCCCGAATACCGCATGAGGAGAAACCTTGAACATCATCGAGCACTGGGTCAACGGCAGCTACGTCCCCGCCGGCGCGCGCACGGCCCCGGTGACCAACCCGGCCACGGGCAAGGTCACAGGCCAGGTTTCGCTCGCGAGCCAGGACGAGAGCCAAGCCGCCATTGCCGCGGCCAAAGCCGCGTTCCCCGCATGGCGAGACACCTCGATTGCCCGCCGCACCCAGATCCTCTTCGCCTTTCGCGAACTGCTCAACTCCCGCAAGGGCGAACTCGCCGCCATCATCACCTCCGAGCACGGAAAAGTCCTGGATGATGCCCTCGGAGAAGTCACCAGAGGCCAGGAAGTCGTCGAGTTCGCGTGCGGCATTCCCCACCTGCTCAAGGGCAGCTACACCGAGAACGCGTCCACCAACGTGGACGTCCACTCCATCCGCCAGGCCCTGGGTCCGGTCGCAGTCATCAGCCCGTTCAACTTCCCGGCCATGGTGCCGATGTGGTTCTTCCCGCTTGCCATCGCCGCCGGCAACACGGTCGTCGTCAAGCCCAGCGAAAAGGACCCCACGGCCGTGAACTGGATGGCCGAACTCTGGAAAGAAGCCGGCCTGCCGGACGGCGTCTTCAACGTCCTGCACGGCGACAAGGTGGCCGTCGACGCCTTGCTCAACCACCCGGACATTAAAGCCGTCTCCTTCGTCGGCTCCACCCCGATCGCCAAGTACGTCTATCAGACCGCGACGGCCAACGGAAAGCGCGTCCAGGCCCTTGGCGGAGCAAAGAACCACATGATCGTGCTGCCCGACGCCGATCTGGACCTGGCCGCCGACGCCGCCATCAATGCCGGATTCGGATCGGCGGGCGAACGGTGCATGGCCATCTCTGCCTTGCTCGCGGTGGGCGAAATCGCTGATGAACTGGTGGACAAGATTGCCCAGCGTGCGGCTTCCCTGCGCACCGGCGACGGGCTGCGCGGCTGCGACATGGGCCCGCTGGTGACGGCCCAGCACCGGGACAAGGTTGCCGGCTACATTGATGCCGGCGAAGCTGCCGGTGCCCAACTCGTCGTCGACGGCCGCAACATCGCCGCCGACGCGGAAGGTGACGGGTTCTTCGTCGGACCCACGCTTTTCGACAAGGTGACTCCGGACATGTCCATCTATCAGGACGAGATCTTCGGTCCGGTCCTGTCCGTGCTCCGCGTTGACAGCTACGACGAGGCGCTCGAGATGATCAACGGCAACCCATACGGCAACGGCACCGCCATCTTCACCAACGACGGCGGCGCGGCGCGGCGCTTCGAGAACGAAGTGGAGGTGGGCATGGTGGGCATCAACGTCCCCGTTCCGGTCCCCATGGCCTACTACTCCTTCGGCGGCTGGAAAAACTCGCTGTTCGGGGATACCCACGCCCACGGCACCGAGGGCGTCGGTTTCTTCACCCGCGGCAAGGCGGTCACCTCCCGCTGGCTGGATCCAAGCCACGGCGGCATCAACCTCGGCTTCCCGCAGAACGCCTAAGCCACCCGAATCCGAAAGGCAGCTGTCATGACCTCGACCCTTGAAAACGTAACCCTCCCGCAGCAGGAGGCCGCCGAGGGCGCCCGCCGCGCCTATGAACTGGACCGCAAGCACGTCTTCCACTCCTGGTCCGCCCAGGACCTCATCGATCCCATGGTCATCTCCGCGGCCGAGGGCTCCCACGTCTGGGACGGCGACGGCAACAAGTACCTGGACTTCTCCTCGCAGCTGGTCAACACCAACATCGGCCACCAGCACCCCGCCGTCGTGTCCGCCATCGCAGCACAGGCCACCAAGCTGTGCACGATCGCCCCGAGTTACGTCAACGACGCGCGCTCCGAAGCTGCACGCCTGATTGCCGGGCGGACCCCCGGCGAACTAAACAAGATCTTCTTCACCAACGGCGGGGCCGACGCCAACGAGCACGCCATCCGCATGGCCCGTCTGCACACGGGCCGCCACAAGGTGCTATCCGCCTACCGTTCGTACCACGGCGGCACCCAGCTGGCAATCAACGTCACCGGCGACCCCCGGCGCTGGCCCAGCGACACCGCCAGCACCGGCACCGTCCACTTCTTCCCGCCGTACCTGTACCGCACCGCCTTCCACTCCACCACCGAGGAGGAGGAAAGCCAGCGCGCCCTCGAACACTTGGAACAGCTGATCAGCTTCGAAGGCCCGTCCACCATCGCCGCCCTCATCCTGGAAAGCATCCCGGGCACGGCCGGGATCTACGTGCCGCCTCCGGGATACCTGCAGGGCGTCCGCGAGCTCTGCACCCGGCACGGCATCGTCTTCATCGCCGACGAAGTTATGTCCGGCTTCGGCCGCACCGGAACCTGGTTCGCCGTAGAGCACTTCGACGTCGTTCCGGACCTGCTGACCTTCGCCAAGGGCGTGAACTCCGGCTATGTTCCGATGGGCGGAGTGGCAATCAGTCCGGAGATCGCAGCCACGTTCGGCAAGCGTGTCTACCCCGGCGGCCTGACCTATTCGGGCCACCCGCTCGCGGCGGCTGCCGCCGTCGCGACCATCAACGCGATGGAGAATGAACAGATCGTCCAGCACGCGGCAGCCCTCGGCGAGAAGGTAATCGGCCCGGCCCTGCGTGGATTCACCGAGCGCCACCGCTCCGTTGGTGAAGTCCGCGGCAAGGGCGTCTTCTGGGCGATCGAACTCGTCAAGGACCGGAAGACCCGCGAGCCCCTGGCCCCGTACGGCGGCTCAAGCCCGGAAATGAACCAGCTGGTGGCGGCCTGCAAGTCCCGCGGGCTGCTCCCGTTCGCGAACTTCAACCGAATCCATGTTGTCCCGCCGTGCAACACCAGCGTGGAAGACACCCAGAAGGGCTTGGCGGTACTGGACGCCGTGTTGGACATCGCGGACGGCTTTGCCGCCTGAGGCGCTCCCGCACTATTGACATCGAAAGACGGATGCTCCCCCGCACAACGCGGGGGAGCATCCGCCATTTCGGCGCAGAATTTCCGGCGACTCGGACTTTTAGCGTCCGCTCAGCCGGCCCGGGTCAGGAACTCCTTGAGCAGCGGCCCGGACGTGGTGGCCCCGAGTCCGCCGTCCTCGACGAACACGGCGACGGCGAGGTCACCGTGCACGGCCACGATCCAGGCGTGGGTCTTGGGCGGGGTGTCGTTGCCGAACTCGGCCGTTCCGGTCTTCGCCCCGACGGGCTCGCCCGGGACGGAGGCCAGGAATCCGGCATGTCCGCTGGTGACGACGGCCCGCATCATGTCGGCCAGCGCCGCGGCTTCCGCTGCAGTCACCGGCTTTTCGACGGCCGTGGCCGGTGCGGGGGCCGACGGTGTCGCGTCACCGGAGGCCGGGGCAGCCGGCGACGTGCCGGCGGTAGCCGTTCCTGTGGGGGCGGCGCCTTGGGCATCTGGAGGACTGGCGCCCTCGTTCGGATTCAATACCAGCTGGGCGGCCACCGGGGCTCCCTTGGCCACCGAGCCGGCCATGACGGCGGCGGCCAGGGGGGACAGGAGCACTTTGCCCTGCCCGATCATGGAGGCGGCATGTTCGGTTCCTTCGGCATCCCCGGGGACGGAGCCGAGGAATGCGGCCGCGCCGAGCGCGGGTGCTTCAACTGCCACGCCCAGCGAGGTCGCGGCGGATTCGAGCTGTGCCTGGGTGACGGTGTCCCGGGCGTTGATGAACGCGGTGTTGCAGGAGTGCGCAAAGGCGTCGCGCAGCGTCACGGACCCCAGGGAGGACTCAGGGTATCCCTCGGCGTTCTTGAAGGTGCGGCCGTCGACCGTGAGGGTGGGCGGGCAGTCCACCTTGGAGTCGGGCGTCATGCCGTTGCGGAACATGGCCAGGGAATCGACCATCTTGAAGATCGATCCAGGGGCATACTGTCCCAGCATCGCGGTGTCGTAGCCGTTGCTGCCCGGCCCGGAGGCGGCCGCCAGGACGGCGCCGCTGGAGGGCCGGAGCGCCACAATGGCCGACGCCGGGCCGACCTTGCCGAGGACGTCTTCCGCGAGCTGCTGCAGCTTCGGGTCCAGGGTGGTTTTCAGCGGGGTGCCTTCTTTTATCTCAGTCTGAAAAAGTACGCGGCGTCCCGCGTTGGGCAGAGCCTGCTTCTCTGCGGCGGTGAGGCCTGCCTTCTCGGCGAAGACCTGAATGCCGTCGCTGCCGCGAAGCTGCGCGTCGTATTGCTGTTGCAGGCCACCGGTGCCCGTGGTGTCCCCGGCTTTGAGTGCCCCGTTCGATTTTTCGATCTGTTCTGCATTCGCCTCCGCTGCGGTGCCCAGCAGGGCGCGGGCGAAGGTGCGGTTTGGTGCCAGCGGAAGGGAGTCCCGGATGGCGCGGGCGCCGGGAATCTCGCCGATCTGAGCGTCGGTGATGGTCCGTCCTTCGTCACGCAAAGTGATGGCGGCAACGAACGCCTCGGGGCCGGCCGCCGCGACCTGCTGCCCGTACGCCGCAGGGTCGACCCCCACCAGTTGGGCAAGCTTGGTGGCGGAATCGGCGGCGTCTGCACCGCCGAGCGCGGGCTTGTCGATGCCAACATTGACCACGGGCCGGTACGTGACCAGCGGGACCCCGCCGGCGCCCAGGATGTCGGCGCGCGACGGCGAATGGGTTGCCGAGCCGACGAGCTCGCCTTCGGCCAGTTCGGGGACCAGGGTGGCCGGTTTCCAGACCGTCAGCCACTTGTCGCCGGACTTCTTGAACTCGGCGAAGGTGGTGTACTTCCACTCTTCGGAGCCGATCTTCCAGCGGTAGTTAAGCGGGACCGTAGCCTTATCGGACTCCAGCGTCAGTTGGCCGCTTTCCACTGCAGGGCGGGCCGGGTCAAGCCCTTTGAATATTTCCTTGAGCTGGTCGTTGGCGGCACCGGAGTCCTTGCCCTCAAAGGCGACGGATCCGACGTCGAGCGCAGACACCGCGGAGGCGAGCTGTTTGGCAGCGCTTTCGGCGCCCTCACGGCCGTCGCCGCAGGCGACCAGCGAGCCGCCAAGAACAAGGCCCACAAGGGCCAGTGCAAGTTTTGATGAGTTCCCCATGGCGCCCATTATGCCCCGGGCCACCGACAAGTCCGTTGTCACATAACACCGTCACGTAGCACCGTCACCTGCCCCCCGGCTTCACTTCGGGTGCCGGGAACGCCTAGGGCCGCCGGATGATCCTGCGCTGCGCTGCCACGGCGATCGCGGCGGTGCGGTTGTCCACGCCGAGTTTGCCGTAGATGTGCACCAGGTGCGTCTTGACTGTGGCCTCGGAAATGAACAGCTGCTTCGCGATCGCCCGGTTTCCCATCCCGGTGGCCAGCAATCCGAGCAGCTGGACCTCGCGGGCGGACAGGGCAGGCTCCGGATTCCTGATCCGGCCCATCAGCCGGGCCGCGACCTCGGGGGCCAGCGCGGTGCCGCCCGCCGCGGCAGAGAGCACCGCCTGGCGGATCTGCTCCGGCGGGGCATCCTTGAGCATGTAGCCGCTGGCGCCGGCCTCGACGGCGGCCAGGATGTCGGCGTCGGAGTCATAGGTGGTCAGGATGAGCACCGGCGGCGCCGGCTCGCCGGCCTCTCCTGCCTTGATCCGGCCGGTGGCCGTGACGCCGTCCATGCCCGCGCCCATCTGCAGGTCCATGAGCACCACGTCCGCTGGCTCACCCAGGGTGTGGAGCCTGGCCAGTCCGGCCAGCGCGGCGCCGCCGTCGGCGGCCTCGGCCACGACCGTGATGCCCTCCAGATCACCCAGCATTGCCCGCAGACCGGCCCGGACCACCGGGTGGTCGTCCACCAGGAACACCCGGATGTTGTTCATTTCCGGTCCCCGCGGACCGGCGCCGGCGCGGCGGTGGAACCGGGCGCTTGGCCCAGTGGCAGCCGGATGGCCACCACGGTTCCCTCACCCGGGGCAGACTCGATGTCCAGCTGCCCGTGGAGGGCGGCCACGCGGTCCCGCAGCGACGTCAGCCCATAGCCGGACCCGTCCGGACGGGCCGGCAACGCCGAGGGGTCGAATCCGGCGCCGTCGTCGTAGATGTCCATGGCCACCTCCGGGCCCAGGAAGGAAAGGGTGACGACGGCGGTGCCCGCCTGCGCATGCGCCCGCACGTTGGCCAGGCTCGCCTGCGCGGCCCGGAGCAGGACCGTCTGGTGGGCGCCGGGGAGTTCCACCGGCACGCCTTCGACGTCGAGGCGGCACCGCAGCCCGGCACCCCGCGCCGCGGTCTCCGCTTCGGTCTTTTCGCACAGCCGGAGAAGTCCGGCCACGAGGGAGCCGTCCTCGAGATCGGGGGACTGCAGGGCCCGGACGAAGTTACGGGCCTCTGCCAGGTTGGCGGCGGCCGTGTCCCGGACAATCCGCAGCCTGTCCCGTGCCACGGCGGGTTCGCCGTCGTCCAGGGCCTTCTCGGCCGCGCGCCCCATCAGCACGATGCTGGACAGGCCCTGGGCGAGGGTGTCATGGATTTCCCGGGCCAGCCGGGTGCGCTCGGCCAGGGTGCCGGCATTGTGCTGGGTCCGGGCGAGTTCGGCACGGGTGCGGCGCAGCTCTTCGGCCGCCAGCCGCTGATTTTCCGCCTCCAGGAACAGCGCCCGGTAGGCCAGTCCGGTGACCACAGCGAAGGCTGCGCCGAAAACAGGCCCGAGCACCATGGGCAGCTGCAGCCCCACGCCGGCCGGATCCGCACTGGCCAGATCGGGAGACGCGGTACCGCCGTTGTGGAACCAGAGCGCCGCAATGACGAACACTGTGCTCAATGCGATCGCCGGCAGCGCCAGCCAGCGCCGGAGCACGTGCAACTGCAGGAAGAACAGCGGGAAGGCCAGCCAGACGAAGTCGGCACTGGCCCAGACCAGCAGCAGCCAGAGGAGGCAGACGCCGCCCAGCCACCAGGCCGAGTAGGGCCGCGGATCGAACCGGGTCCGGCGGGCGGCGTGCCGTTTCTCCAGCACGGTGCCCACGAGGTAGAAGGCGGCGAGCAGCACGGCCAGCAACAGGGTGATCCACTCCTGCCCAGTGATGCCGCCGGCCAGGAGCCGGAGCAGCGCCACCAGGAGCAGCACCGCAAAGCCGACGTGCAGGCTCACGCGAAGGACGCGCAGAATGACGGCCGCCCCGGTGGGCTCCGGCGCGTGCGGTGCGCCGGCATGCCCGGCGCCGGCGTGCGGTGCGCCCTTGGGTCCTGTGCCGTTGTGGACCGTGTTGCCGGCGTCGCCCTCCATGCTTCCAGCGTAGTGCCGGTGCGGCGGGGCTCCTGCGGAAAACGGCCCGCCCCCGGCGGAATCAACCTTTTGGTTGATCGCAGGGCCGTCCGACCGGTGGCGGCGGTCCAACCGGGCGGCCGATGCCCCGGAGCCCGGCGGAGGGAAGGCTGGAAGCAACGCCACAAGCGCCTCAAACGACACCAAGAAGGACACCATGTATCTCGCCATCCGCGATATCCGCTTTGCCAAGGGACGGTTCGCCCTGATGGGCGCGGTCGTCGCCCTCATCACCCTCCTGCTCGTCATGCTTTCCGGGCTGACGGCCGGACTCGGAAACCAGTCGACGTCGGCCCTCGCCGCCCTCCCGGCCGACCAGTTGGTCTTCGGCGCCCCGGCCGGGAGCGCACCCAAGGCCTCGTTTACCGAATCCGAAGTCACGCGCGCCCAACAGAGCCTGTGGTCGGCGCGCGACGGCGTCGCCCGAGCCGACGCCGTCGGGATCAGCCAGAGCCGCTTCCAGGCACTCGGCGCCGAAGGCGTGCCGGCACGCACGGCAAGCGTTGCGGTCTTCGGCACCGAGCCCGGCGCAGGCCTGGCTCCCGCCCCGCTGACAGAGGGAACCATCGCCGTCGGAGCCGGACTGGCGGAGGACCTGGAGCTCAGCATCGGCAGCCACGCCTCGGTGGGCGGCGCCGACCTCGTTGTGACGGCCGTCGTGCCCGAGCAGTGGTATTCCCACACCGGCGTCGTGTGGACCACGCTGGCCGACTGGCAGAAGCTGGCCCATATCCAAGACGCGGACGCCGCGACGGTGCTGGCCGTGACATTCGACTCCACCGCCGGAACAGGGGTGGATCTCGGTGCCGCCAACACCGCCGCGGGAACCGTCAGCACCACGATCGACGGGTCCTTCCAGGCCCTCGGCTCCTACAAGAGCGAGAACGGCTCGCTGCTGCTCATGCAGGCCTTCCTCTACGGCATCTCAGCCCTCGTGATTGTTGCCTTCCTGACGGTCTGGACGGTCCAGCGCACCCGGGACATCGCCGTTCTGAAGGCACTGGGCGGGTCCGCCCGCTACATCCTCCTGGACGCCATGGCGCAGGCGGCCCTGGTCCTGCTGGCCGGCGCAGTGGCCGGGGGGCTGGCCGGTGTGGCCGGCGGAGTCCTCGCGTCGCAGGCGGCACCGTTCCTCCTCACGCCCTGGACGACGCTGCTGCCCATCGCCGGAATCGTGCTCCTGGGCCTGGCCGGCGCAGCCCTCGCGGTCCGCAGCGTCGCCCGCGTCGATCCGCTCATCGCCCTCGGCGGCAACTGAGCAGCCCCGGCCCGCCCCATATATTCCTAGAAAGGCATATCTCATGAACTCAACCCTGAACAACACCGCCCTGAACCTCGTTAACGTCACCCTGGAGTACCCGGACGGAGACGGCACCCTCAAGGCCCTGGACTCCGTGAGCCTCAAGGTGCACGCAGGCGAATTCGTGTCCCTGATCGGCCCCTCGGGGTCCGGCAAGTCGTCCCTGCTGGCCGTCGCCGCCACCCTGGTCCGGCCCACCGCCGGCCTGGTGGTGGTCGACGGCGAGGACGCCGGCGGATTGCCCGACTCCGGCCGCACCGCACTGCGGCGGGACAAGATCGGCATCATCTTCCAGCAGCCCAACCTCCTGCCCTCCCTCACCGCGGTGGAGCAGCTCGTGATCACCCAGCGCCTGCGCGGCGGGACGGCGCGGGCGGCCGGGGAACGCGCCGCGGCTCTGCTGGACCTTGTCGGCCTCGGGCATGCCCTGGCGAAACGGCCGCACCAGCTCTCCGGCGGCCAGCGCCAGCGCGTCAACATTGCCCGGGCACTCATGGGCAACCCTGCCGTGCTGCTGGTGGACGAGCCGACGGCAGCCCTTGACCACCAGCGCAGCGAAGCGATCATCCGGCTGCTGCGGCAGGTCACCGACGAGTTCAGCGTGGCAACGGTCATGGTCACCCACGACACCGATTTCGTGCCGCTCACCGACGCCGTCGCGAGCATGCGCGACGGACGGCTGTCCGCCAGGGTGGCGACGGCGGCCGCTGCGGCGCCGCGGCAGGGCTAGTGGCTAGGCGCTAGGGGCTAGGGGACCCGGTATCCGAGGTCCGGGACGCCGAGACCGAACATGTCCTTGAGGGCATGCCGGGCGGCGTGGAAGCCGGGCATCCCGGTGACGCCGGGACCGGGCGGGGTCGACGACGAGCACAAGTACACCCCTGGCAGCGGCGTCCGCCAGGGCACCGGGCTCAGCACCGGCCGCCGCAACATGCCCCAAAGGTCCATGCGGCCTGCGCCGAAGTCCCCACCGACGAAGTTCTCGTCGTACGCCGCCAGCCCTGCGGCCGTGGTCACCTTGAACTGCACCACCACATCCCGGAACCCGGGCGCGAAGCGCTCCAGTTGCGCCATGATCGCATCGCTCATGTCCGCGGTGGAACCGGCCGGAACGTGGCAATAGGTCCACAGGATGTGCCGGCCGGCCGGCGCACGGCCGGCATCAAAACGCGAGGGCTGGGATACCAGCACGTAGGGCCGGTCCGGATGCCGTCCCGAGGCGACCTGGCGCTCCGCTTCGGCGGTTTCCGCCCTGGTGCCGCCCACGTGCACCGTCCCCGCATCGGCGAGGCTTTCCGCCGCCCACGGCACCGGGCCGGAGAGGATGAAATCGACCTTGCAGGAAGCGTTCCCGAAGCGGAAGGACGCCAGGGCGCTCCTATAGCGCGGCGGGAGCCGGCCCTCCGCCAGGTGCAGCAGCGCGGGGGGCGCCACATCCAGCAGCGTGGCCCGGGCCGGCGGCAGCTCCGCGAGCGATGTGATCCGCCTGCCGGTCTCGACCACCCCGCCATGGGCCTCGATGTCAGCGGTCAGCGCCTGGGCAATCGCGGCCGATCCGCCGCGCGGAACCGGCCAGCCGCCGGCATGGCCCAGGGCGCCCAGCATCAGCCCGGCGCCGGCGGCGGTGATCGAGGGCAGCGGCGCCACGGCATGCGCGGCGACGCCGCTCAGCAGTGCGGGAGCCAGGTCCTGGCTAAACCTCGCATTCCACAGCGGCGAGCCTTGTTCGAGCGCCCGGAGGCCGAACGCGGCGGCGGCCAGGGGGTTTGCCGGAATCCGCAGCAGCTGGTTCAGGGTCAGGTCTGCGACGCCCTCCACCCGCCGCACGAGGGGCTCCATGAGCTGGCGGTAGGCGGCGCCGTCCTGCCCGAGTTCCGCAACGGTGCGGTCCAGGGAACGGTAGGCCAGCGCCGCGCGGCCGCCGTCGAGCGGGGATCCGTACGAGAGCTCGGGCACCTCCAGGGGCACGCGCCTGGACAGCTCGAACCGGCGGAAAAAGGGTGAGGCCAGAACCATGGGGTGCACGGCCGAACAGACATCGTGGAAGTGGCCCGGTTCCATCAATTCGGCGGTGCGCAGCCCGCCGCCGGGCGTGGCGGCCGCCTCGAACACGCGGACTTTGAGTCCGGCCCGCGCCATGGTCACCGCCGCGGCCAGCCCGTTGGGGCCGGAACCGACGACGGCGACGTCAGTCATGCGCTGTGGCTTTCCGCCACGGCACTCTTCCGCCACGGCACCAGGGACGCCGCGGGCCGGCGCAGATCAATCCGCAGCCAGTCCGGGGCACCGTCGAAGGGGCCGCCATGCGGATCATCGAGGCGGTGGCGGCGGATCACGTCGCAGGACGGATCCCAGATGTCCCAGGCGACACGGGCCATCAGGTATGCGGTGGCGAGCATGTGGGCAACCACGGCCAGGACGTAGTAGGGCATGTCGATGTTGTGCTGGGTCGAGCCGCCGCTGGTTGCCTGCCCCAGGTACATCCAGATGGCGCCCCAGTGCAGCGCTTCGATGGCTTGCCAGATGACGAAGTCACGCCAGCGGGGCCGGGCGAGGGCGATCAGGGGGATCAGCCACAACACGAACTGGGGGGAGTACACCTTGTTGGTCAGGATGAACGCGGCCACGATCAGGAACGCCAGCTGCGCGATCCTCGGCCGGCGGGGTGCCGTCAGTGCAAGGACCGCAATCAGGATGCAGGCCAGGAGAAACAGGTCCAGGGCCAGGGAGTTGATGGCCGCGGCCTCAAGCGGATTCCAGCCCAGCCGGGCGGCCACCAGGTTGTAGGCGAACCAGGGTGAGCTGTAGCCCGCCGGCCGCTCCTGCGTGAACTGGTAGAAGTACTTCCAGCCGTCCGGATTTGCCGCGGCTACCGGGACGTTGACCGCCAGCCAGGCCGCGGTTGCGGCACCGGCCGTGATCAGCAGCGCCCGGATGCGCCCGCTCCGGAGCGCCAGCAGCAGGACGGCGCCGAGGATCAACAGCGGGTAGAGCTTGGTGGCCGTGCCCAGGCCGATGAAGATCCCGGCGAGGACGAGCTTGTTCCGCGCAAAGAAGTACATGCCAAGTGCCAGCATGCACACGGCCCACATGTCCCAGTTAATGACGCCCGCCAGGACAATGCCGGGGGCGAGGGCAACCATCGCCGCGTCCCAGGACCGCCGGCGGTTCGTCCGTGCCGTGGCCAGCACGGTGATGATCCAGACGGCGGCGATCAGGGTGGCGTTGACGTCGAAGTAGCCAAGGACGCGGGGATCGTCGGTGCCGGCGCCGGGCACCAGAAGTGCGGTGGCACCCGCGATCAACCCCATCAGCACGGGGTACTCGAAGAGGCTTCCCGGGGTAATGAAGGGGAAGGCGCCATCGCCGAGGCCGCGGTTGCGGAACAGCTCCGGAAAGTCCGAGTAGCACGTGGCGTAGAACTGCCCGGGTGTTTCCCAGCCGTTGGTGCGGCAGAAGTTCTTGAGCAGAATCCCGGCCAGGGCGGCGAGGACAGTGAGGATCACCAGAACTCGATCCACCGTAAAGAATCCCGGCGAAACGATCCCGGGCGCCGAGCGGTGGCCCAAAGGGCCGCCTACCAGTTCCGTGAAGTTTCGGAGAAAAGGGTCGCTGCGGCTCGGGATGACCAATCGGACCCGTTTGCGCTCCGGCGGCTTTGTCTCCTGCATGACCTTGAGCTTACCGGGGGACATTGACCCATGCCGCGCCGCGGTCTTCGCTGGCACGTCGTATCGGAGGCCGCCACGACGGCGGACCATGAAGGGACGCTTAAAAGGGGGAGCCCGTGCGGCCACGCACGGGCTCCCTGGGATCGGTTCCAATGTCAGTCATCAGGTCCTCCTTCGCTGCGGACAGTCCTGCCGGTAAGGGGCGTCGCCCGTGCACGGGATTAGTCCATGCGCCGGTGGCGGAAGTGTCCGGCCGTCAGCAGATCGGGGCGTCAGCGAATCAGGCCGGCCTGATGCATGGCGAGGAACGTGTCGTCCCGCCTTTGGTCCAGGAGTTGGCCGTTGAAGCGTGTCGACTCCCTGCGGGCCAGCTTTCGGAACAGGACCGTATAGAGCTTGTTCATCATGGTTCTTACCTCCCCTCGGGGACTCGATCGGCGTGCCCGGGTGGCGGGCAGGGCTGTGCGGTGGGCTGGAGCGGTGGTTGCGGTAGTCACAGGGACCTTTCGTTGGTGGAGGATTGCGCCGCCTGGGCTCAATGGGGCGACCTGGAGGCAGCAGGAGTGGGCGGATGAAACGGGCGGCCGCATTTTGGGCGCGACAAATAGAGCCCTGGATGCAAGGAATTCGAATAGCCGGTTCCGGGCGTGGCAATTAGCCCGGAAATCCCCGGCCTTAATTTAGGCCGGAATTCCGAATAGGAAAAAGTTATTCGATGGAGAATGGCCCCTGGACGCGGTAGCGCCGAAACCCCAACAAGAAGCTGGGTTCCGAACTATGGGGAGGCTGCGCAACCGCGTGGTTCCGCCTGATCAGGCTGCCGTCATTGGGCTTTCCGTTGAGGAAGGCCAACTGCCACGGGCCCCAAGCTGCATTGCCCGGGACGGGAACGCGGTCAGGAAACAGTCAGTCCGACATTTGGGCGCGGTTCAGCGAACGAGGCCGGGTTGGCGGTGGTGGAGTACATCCATCCGCTAGTCAAAGTAATCATCATTTTCCCAACCTCCTTTTCTGTTCTGCCGTGGCTCCGGCTGACTGGCCGGGCGACGCGCGCCGTGACCCCGGCAAGTCGCCTTGGGGTCAGAAATAAAAATACACTACGAATACGGCCGTTGCCTACCGAATTCATAAACTTTCTTTGACTTTGTTTTAAAAACCTGTTTTAGAGTCCCCAGCGCACGATTGCCGGTGTCTTCTTATCCCATCCCAGTGTGCAGACTTTGGCGGTCCCCAACACGAAATGCCGGCCCTCGCGGGGGTCCAACCCGAGCCACCGGGCGGTCAGGATGCGGGAGAAATGCCCGTGCGCGACGATCAGCACATTGTCCAGGCCCGATTCGAGCACCCGGGCCACGATCTTGTCCGCGCGGGCGGCGACGTCGTCGAGCGCTTCACCATTGGGCACGCCGTGCGTCCAGATCAGGTATTCGGGGTTGTCCTTGCGGATGAGGTCCGAGCTGATGCCCTCATAGTCGCCGTAGTCCCATTCCACCGCCAGCGGCTCCAACTGGGCGTCGGGGTAGCCGGCGAGTTCGGCGGTCCGGCGGGCGCGGCGCAGGGGTGAGGTCAGTACGAGGTCGAAATCGACGGTCTCGAGCACCCTGCGCGCCTCCACGGCCTGCTGCTCGCCTTCCACCGTGAGGGGCATGTCCGTGAGACCGGTGTACTGCCCGCTCTTAGACCACTCTGTTTCACCGTGCCGCAGGATCCACAGTTGGGGGCGGGGGCCGTTGGATGGTGCAATCACTTAGGACTCCTCAGTGGTGGAAAGTTCGGCGCCGGCGGGCGCCGCCTCGGGCTGTGCCGCCCACCAGTCCCGCAGGCGGGATTCGGCGACGGCGGGATCGAGCGGGCCGTGCTCCATGCGTTCTTCCAGCAGGAATTTGTAGGCGCGGCCCACCACGGGACCGGGCTTGAGGCCAAGCAGCGCCATAATCTGGCCGCCGTCCAGGTCCGGGCGGACGGCGTCGAGGGACTCCTGCTCCCGCAGCGCCGCAATCCTGTCCTCGAGGTCGTCGTAGGCGAAGGACAGCCGGTCCGCCTTGCGCTGGTTCCGGGTGGTGACGTCGGAGCGGGTGAGCCGGTGCAGGCGCTCCAGGAGGGGACCGGCGTCGGTGATGTAGCGGCGGACCGCGGAATCGCTCCAGCCGGCCTCACCGTAGCCGTAGAAGCGCATGTGCAGCTCCACCAGCCTGGCCACGGCCTTGATGGTGTCGTTGTCGAAGCGCAGCGCCTTCATGCGCTTGGCGGTCAGCTTGGCGCCCACCATGTCGTGGTGGCGGAAGCTCACTGCGCCGCCCGGTTCAAAGCGGCGCGTGGCCGGCTTGCCGACGTCGTGCATGAGGGCCGCGAACCGCAACACAAAGTCCGGGCCCGGAACCGGGCCGTCCGCCTTCGACTCCAGCGCTGCAGCCTGTTCCAGGACCTGCAGCGAGTGCTGGTAGACGTCCTTGTGGCGGTGGTGTTCATCGGATTCCAGGCGCAAGGCCGAGACTTCCGGAAGGACCAGGTCCGCGAGCCCGGTATCGACCAGCAGGTCCACCCCGGCCCGCGGCTGCGCGGCGCAGATGAGCTTGATCAGTTCATCTCGCACGCGTTCGGCCGAGATGATGCTGATCCGTTCCGCCATCCGGACCATGGCCTCGCGGACGTCGGCGTGCAGCGACACCCCCAGTTGCGCCGCGAACCTCGCGGCGCGCATCATGCGCAGGGGGTCGTCGGAGAAGGACGTTTCCGGCGGCCCGGGCGTGTTGAGGATCGAGGCGTGCAGGTCGCGGACGCCGCCGAAAGGATCGACGAGCTCCAGCATGGGCAGCCGCAGGGCCATGGCGTTGATCGTGAAGTCCCGCCGCAGCAGGTCATCCGTCAGGGATGTTCCGAAAGCCACTATCGGCTTGCGGGACTCCGGATCGTAGGCGTCGGCCCGGTAGGTGGTGATTTCGATCTGGAAGTCGCCCTTGCGCATCCCGATGGTGCCGAAGGCGCGCCCGATCTCCCAGTAGTTGTCCGCCCATTTCTTGATCAGGGCAACCGTCTGGTCCGGAGTGGCGTCAGTGGTGAAGTCCAGGTCGGGCGAGACCCTGCCAAGAAAAAGGTCACGGACGGGCCCGCCCACGAGGGACAGCTCGTGGCCGGCGTCGACGAAGCGCTGCCCGAGCTCCAGAACCACCGGATCCACCTGGAAAGAAACGGTGTGGGAGTCAGTCTTGTGATGTGCGTGCGCCATAGTTACTTAAGCTTGTCAGAAAACCGCGCCAGCACCACACCGGAACCCACAAGGATCCGGCGGGTTCGTCACGATTGCGCACGAACCGCTCAGGGCCGACTTTCCCGGCCGTCTACTTTCCGGCCATGTTTAGGTCATCAACAGCGGGCAAGAGTCGTTAGAGTGGACCTCATGGCCCATCCCGTACCGAGCGCTCCCGGCAGGAGGACAAACGCACCGTTGCCGTCGGCAATCGGTGCCAACGTCGCGCCTGTCCAGCACACGGGCCAGGCCTCCCTGCCCACCGTGGAGGAAATCTCCGCCGGCGGCGTCGTGGTGGACATGTCCGACGCCGACCTGCGGGTAGCGATCATCGCGCGCCTTAACCGCGGCGGACGTCTCGAGTGGTGCCTGCCGAAGGGCCACCCGGAAGGCAAGGAAAGCAACGAGGAAGCCGCGGTCCGCGAGATCGCCGAGGAAACCGGGATCGAAGGCAAGATCCTGGCACCGCTGGGAAGCATCGACTACTGGTTCACCGTGAGCGGGCACCGCGTCCACAAGACCGTGCACCACTACCTGTTGCGGGCCACCGGCGGGGAACTCACCATCGAAAACGATCCGGACAAGGAAGCCGTGGACGTGGCGTGGGTTCCGATCCAGGAGCTGGCGCGCAAGCTGTCCTTCCCCAACGAACGCCGCATCGCGGATCTGGCCAAAGAAGTCCTGCCGGAAGACCGCTGAAGGCCGCCGGTGCGGCCGGTCACGTCCACGGATAGCGACTAATGCCCCGCGCGGGTGAGACGATGAAGACGATGTCATCAGCCAAACCCGCCCCCGTACCCTCCGGCCCCGCCGATTCCAAAGCTGCCCAATCCGGAGAAGCCCGTTCCAGCGCCGTCATGGCCGCCGGAACCCTCGTTTCGCGTTTCCTGGGCTTCGCCAAGACCTGGATGCTGGCCGCCGCCCTGGGCCTGGGCTCGACGGTCAACGACACTTTCATCAACGCCAACAACCTTCCCAACCTGATCTTCCTGCTGGTGGCCGGCGGGGTGTTCAATGCTGTTCTGGTGCCGCAGATCATCAAAGCCAGCAAGGCGCCGGACAAGGGAGCGGACTACATCAGCCGGCTGCTGACGCTGGCGGTGCTGGTGCTGCTCGTTCTCACGCTGCTGGTCACGCTGCTGGCGCCGTCAGTCATTCAACTGACCACCCAGGGCTACTCGCCGCAGCAGAAGGCCCTCGCGGTGTCGTTCGCGTTCTGGTGCCTTCCGCAGATCTTCTTCTACGGCCTGTACGCCCTGCTGACCCAGGTCCTCAACGCCCACGGGGCCTTTGGACCCGCGATGTGGGCGCCAATCATCAACAACGTCGTGGCGATCGCCGGGCTGGGCATGTTCATCGGCATCATGGGGGCCAACGCCACCAACCCGCACACGATCGACAACTGGGGCCCGTTCCAGACCATCCTCGTCGCCGGGTTCTCCACAATCGGCGTCGCCACACAGACCGCCGTGCTGCTCATCCCCGTGTTCAGGCTCCGGTTGGGGCTGCGGCCGCGCTTCGGCTGGCGCGGGGTCGGCCTGGGCCACGCCGCGAAGCTGAGTGTCTGGACCTTGGCGACAGCCGCCGTCGGGCAGTTCGCCTTCCTTTACGTCATGCGCATCGCGACGATCCCGGGCGCGGAACGGCTCCGGCTTCAGCAGGCGGGGGACACCGCCGCGGCCGGCAACATTCCGGGCAACGCGGTGCTGGAGGTGGCCAGCCAGCTGTACCTGCTGCCGCACTCCATCATTGCCCTGTCCCTGGCCACCGTGCTGTTCAACCGGATGACCCGGGCGTCCCAGGACGGAGACCGGGCCGCCCTGCGAAACGCGCTCTCCCACGGGCTGCGGACCATGGCCGTGGCAACCGTCTTTGGCGCGCTGGCGCTCTTTGCGCTGGCCGGACCGCTGGGCATGTTCTTCTCGGGCGGGCAGCGCCAGGACGGCGTCATGCTGGCCCAAACCCTCACGATCCTGGCCCTCAGCACCCCGTTCATGAGCGCCAACTTCATGATGTCGCGGGTGTTCTACGCCAATGAGGACGCCCGGACACCGTTCTTCATCCAGCTGGTCCTGGCGCTGGTCAACCTGGCGGCCGCGTTCGCGATCCAGTTCCTGCCGTTCGATCAGATCATCTTCGCCATCGCGATCCTCTACACGGCCGGCAATATCCTCTCCGTGATCGTCAGCGCGACCTTCCTGCGCCGGCTCCTGGGCCACCTCGACGGGCCCCGCATCGCCAGCTCCTACATCCGCATGGGGTATGCGGCCCTGGGTTCAGCCCTCGCCGGAGCTGTGGCGTTGTGGCTGCTGGGCAGCTACAACCCGGACGGCTACGCCTGGAGCGACCGGATCGCCGCCCTGGTGACAATCGTCGTCGTCGGTCCCGTCATGCTGGCCGCCTATTTCCTGCTGCTGAAGCTCTTCCGGGTCACCGAGCTGCACGACCTCCTGGCGCCGCTCCTTGGGCGGCTCCGCCGCAGCACCGCCGCAGGGCCCGGCACGGGGCCGCAGGCAGGCGGCGCGGCGGAGGTCCGGAGGGCACCGGAGCGGGCCACCGTCTCGGTGGATACGGGTCTGATTCCGCGAATTTCCGGCGAGTTCGACGCCGAGTCGTTCCGTGCCGGTCCCGACATCCGGGAAGAGGACTCGTTCCCTTACGGCCGTCCCGCGGGCCCGGAGGGCGGTTACCTGCCGGCAGAAGACCTCCCCAGCACCGCGCAGGGCGGCTTGGGCAAGGGCGATGTTCCCCTGCCGGGCCGCCGCACCTACCAGGGCCCGGCCGGCCACAACCCCTACTTCCCGTTTGGCGGGAAAAAGAAAAAATGATCCCGGCTCCGTTTCGAACTGCCGTGCTCACGCGGCCCGGACAGAGCATCGGCTAGGATCGAAGACTAACAAGGGAAGTTGCGGACCAGCGGTCAACCGGCTTACCGGAGGGCACACGGTCGCTCTCGGAGTGACCACGTCGGCAGGTCCCGGACAGTCTAGGAGGAGCCCGTGTCCCACCCGATCGATGTCGGATCAGTACTCGGTGGCCGCTACAAGGTCACTGCCACCGTACTGACCTCACATGACCAGGATCTGGTGCTGGACGGTGTGGACCAGGTGCTCAACCGCCCCGTGAGCATCCTCGTCGCAGGCCCGGGCAACGCCGACCAGGTGGCCCAGAGCGCCCGTGAAGTGGCCACGGGCGAACGCCCCGGCAACGTGCAGATCCTCGATCTTGGCGTCAGCGATGCCACCACGTACCTGATCACCAACCACACCTCGGCGGCGGATCTGCTGGATCTTGTGGTCTCTTCCAACCCGCCGTACGTCGAACCCTTCTTCACGGACACGCTGGGCAGCGAGATCTTTGGGCAGGCCCGCTCCCACGAACCCGAAACCTACGACGGGCTTTACGACGACGAGGAAGTCGACGCCGGGTACATCAACTATGGCCAGGCCCAGGGCGCAAACGCACAGCCGCCGGTTTCCCCGACGGCGCCCCCCGCGGGAGCACCGTCGCGGCCCGCGTCCGCTCCTGCTGCCGCGGCAGGCGTCGCGGCAGCAGCCGGGGCGGCCGCGGCGGCCGCCAGGGCACCCAAAGCCCCCACAACCGCACCGCAGGAGACGGCCGCGCATTCAACGGCGCCGCAGCCCGTCCAGAACGGCGGCGCGCCCCGCCAGGCCGAACCGGCAGCGCAGCAGCCGGCAACCGCCTCGGCACCAAAAGTTTCCTTGTGGTCCGACGACGACTACACCGGTGACGATCAGCACGGCGGAGAGCACCACGGCGGCGCAGCCGCGGCTGCCGGAGTGGCTGCTGCCGGCTTCGACTCCGCGGATCGGGCTCCGGGCAACTTCCCCGCCTCCGCCCGTGCCGCCGTCGACCAGGATGAAGACGAGTACGAGTACGAAGACGAGGACGAGCCCAACCGGGAGCCGCGTTCCATGCGCTGGCTGGTGGGCGGGCTCCTGGCTGCCGTGCTGGTGGTGGGCCTGATCTTCGCGGTCACCAACCTTGGCAGCCTCTTCAAGAGCAGCCCGCAGACCAACGCCGCAACCTCCGCCTCCTCCAGCGCACCGGAACCGTCCACCGCGCAGCCGTCGTCGACCGCCACCGAGGCGCCGGCGGCCGGACCGCCCGTCATCGAAGACGTGACGCGACTCGGCAACTTCGATTTCGCCGGAAATTACGACTCCGACCTCGTCAAGACCTTTGACGGGAACGGCGCGAGCTTCTGGTCAGACATGGAATTCGCGACGGACGACTGGGGCGGACTCGCCTCCGAAGTTCCGCTCGTGGTCAAGCTGAAGGACCCTTCCAAGGTCTCCTCAGTCACTCTGAGCCAGTTGGGGGCCTCCGGTGGCAACATCAGCGTCTTCACCAATGACAAGCCGACCCTGGACGGTGCAAAGCAGATTGGCAGCAACAGCTTTACGTCACCGGACCTGACCATGCCGCTGTCTGAACCCGTCACGGCGCAGTACGTGATCGTGTCCATCAAGAAGCTTCCGAAGCTGGCCGCACCCAAGACCCGCTATGGGTACGGCCTGCGCCTGGCCGAAATCAAAGTGCAGTAGCGGCCCTGCGCGGCCGCCGTTGCGCTGTAAGGCTGCGGCTGCGCCGTAAGGCCGCGGCTGCGCTCTCAGGCTGCGGTCGTGCGGCGGCGGCCGTGCCCGCCGGCGGGCCGGTAATCCTGGGTCGTCTCCGGCCCCGGCCCCGGCAAACCGGTACCCTGAGTAGTGGTGTTGCTCCGTGACGCCCATTTCGGCCGGAATATTCAATGCCCGGCAATAGTTGTGCCATGTGGCCGGCCATCGAGGCGGGCGCATCGACAAAGGAAGAGGTTCACCGTTCAGTGAGCAACGCAGAAAACACTGCCTCCGAAGTACGTGATGTCATCATCGTCGGCTCCGGCCCGGCGGGCTACACCGCAGCGGTGTACACGGCGCGCGCGAACCTGAAGCCGCTGCTCCTGGCAGGCTCGGTTACGGCCGGCGGCGAACTGATGAACACTACGGACGTGGAGAACTACCCAGGGTTCCCCGACGGCATCATGGGCCCGGACCTGATGGAGAACTTCGAGAAGCAGGCCGCCCGTTTCGGCACGGAGATCCAGTTTGAGGACGTCACCGATTTGGACCTCGACGGCGACGTCAAGACGGTCACCATCGGCACGGGGGAGACCTTCAAGGCCCGTTCTATCATTCTTTCCACCGGCTCGGCCTACCGCGAGCTCGGCTTGCCGAACGAGAAGAGGCTTTCGGGCCACGGTGTGAGCTGGTGTGCAACCTGCGACGGTTTCTTCTTCAAGGATCAGGACATTGCCGTTATCGGCGGCGGCGACTCCGCCATGGAAGAGGCCCTGTTCCTCACCAAGTTCGCCAAGTCCGTCACGGTGGTCCACCGCCGCGATGCCCTCCGCGCTTCAAAGATCATGGCTGACCGCGCCTTGGCCCACGAGAAGATCAACTTTGTGTGGAACACCGGTGTGGAAGACGTGTTGGGACAGGACAAAGTCACCGCATTGCGGTTGAAGAACCTGGTGGACGGCACGGAATCCGAACTGGCCGTAACCGGAGTGTTCGTGGCAATCGGAAACGATCCCCGCACCGATCTGGTTAAGGGCAAACTCGAGCTGACCGCAGAGGGAACCATCGCCGTGGACGGCCGCACCTCGAAGACCAGCGTCCAGGGCGTCTTCGCTGCCGGCGACGTCATTGATCCGACCTACCGCCAGGCCATCACCGCCTCCGGTTCCGGATGTGTGGCGGCTCTCGACGTCGAGCACTACCTCGCAGAATTCCACGCCTAATCGGCGCGCAGCAACCAACGGAAGAGAGACAAAGGTTATGAGCAACGCAAAAGACGTAACGGACGCCAGCTTCAGCACTGATGTACTGGCCTCCGAGAAGCCCGTCATTGTCGATTTCTGGGCCGAATGGTGCGGCCCCTGCCGCAAGCTGGGTCCGATTCTTGACGAGATTTCCGTCGAGTACAGCGAGAAGGTTGACGTGGTCAAGGTGAACGTTGACGACAACCCGGCCATCGCTGCCGAGTACGGCATCACCTCCATCCCTGCCGTCTACCTGTTCCAGGGCGGCGAGGTCAAGGGCACCGTGATCGGCGCCCGGCCCAAGCAGTTCTTCGAGAAGGAATTTGCAGACGTCCTGTCCTAGGTCGACCGAAAGTGGCCCCCGCTTCTGGCGGGGGCCACTTTTTTGTTGTGCTCCAAGGCCATCGGTCGGGGAGTAGGGCTGGGCGGACACGCCATAGATCTGCCATAAACAGTGTTGCAACCTTGGGTGGCTGTCTATCGTCATTGTTTTTTGTCTGCTGGCTGACAATTCTCTTGGCTGCTGCCGGCTTGTGGAATGGGCCATCCCTCGGCCGGCGAACTGCTATTCGTGCTGACAGGCACGGAAGGTGTTTCGCCGTTGCGTACGGGACACCACCGTCTTGTTTCACGTGAAACATGGTGATCGCGACGCTCCACCTAGCAGTTGCTGCGCCGTGTGCGCCCGCGCATAGAAGAGAACGGTTTCCGGTCAGGACATCCCACTCGATTTCCGTTGCCTTCGTGGTCACGGCCGGGCGTCGTGTCGCCAATATTCCAGAGTGGGTGACCCACATTCCGCCGAAGCGCCATACGTAACGTCACACAATGGTGTTTCACGTGAAACGTCCAATTCTTGAAGGGTCAGCAAATCTGACGCGGCTTTGGGGATGAGTCCGGACGCCAGATGCGCTCCAAACATTCTTTGTCCACCGCAGGGAGTCGAGGGTGGAGGCCGTGCTCATACCAGGAGCCCGGTCTTCTGACGGGAAGGCATCCACCGATACTGCCGTAGGGGCGGCGCAGTACCCCCACTGCCGCCCCGAGATCGGGCAGCCCCCGCGTCAGCGCAACACGCCATGACTACTCCTGCACGTCCGCCATGGGTCTGGGGAGGGGTGGGGGCCGCCAGGGTCCGCGGCGAAATAGTACTGGGCGACGGATGACCACGACTGCACTTGACTGTCCCACCGACACATATTCGTCCATTCTCCAGGAACGGCGATCAGCGCCTGCCAGTCATTACCAGCTGTAGCGACCGGCCGATTCGGACACTGTTTCACGCGAAACTGGTGTGTACGTCGCAGGCCTCCGAATTGTCCCGCCCACCTCCGGGGTCCCGACGTTTCACGTGGAACTGGAAGGCTCATCA
>Ga0207697_10000049_pt1 | contig 47645 bp, 42 predicted proteins | sample KBSSwiS5withPhiX_FD_184293 | JGI IMG/M metagenome (GOLD analysis project Ga0207697, IMG submission 184293) | Switchgrass rhizosphere microbial communities from Kellogg Biological Station, Michigan, USA, with PhiX - S5 (SPAdes) (version 2) | ecosystem: Host-associated > Plants > Roots >... | reverse complement strand
GTACGCCAGGCTCGGGAATTGCGAAAAATCGTCCGCCTCAATTTCCGCCAGCCGCTGGGGGCGAATTTTGGTCATGCGCGCGGCTTCATCAAGCGTGAGCTTTCTCGCCAGCCGTGCTTCCTGAAATTTTTTACCGAGGCCCTCTATTGTCATGAGCGAAAAGCCGGCTAAACGGCAGCATCGAGATCGACCAAGATCTCACGTGGTTTGGCTCCCTCGCCGGGACCCAAAATACCGCGCTGCTCCAGAATATCAACGATGCGCGCCGCGCGGGTGTAACCCAGTCGTAACCTGCGTTGGAGTAGCGAAGTGGACGCGCGTTTTTCCTGTCGAATGATCTCGATGCATTTTTCGACCAGCTCTTCATCTTCAGCGGTGACTTCTTCCTCCGGCGCGCTGGTGGATTGGAGCTTCTCGTGCATAGCCGTATCAAATGCAGGCGGACTTTGTTTCGAAACAAATTCCACGACCGCGTGAATCTCATTATCCGTGACGAGCACTCCTTGCGCACGGATGAGTCGTGAAGCGGTCGGCGGCAGATAAAGCATGTCGCCCTGTCCGAGCAAACGCTCAGCGCCGTTCTCATCAAGAATGACGCGGCTGTCGATCTTGCTCGCGACCTGGAATGCGATGCGGCTGGGAATATTCGCTTTAATGACGCCGGTGATCACGTCCGCGCGCGGCGTTTGCGTTGCGACGATCACATGCATGCCGGCGGCGCGCGCCATCTGTGTGATGCGCGCGATCGCGGTCTCAACGTCCGCTGGCGCCGTTTGCATCAGATCTGCCAGCTCATCGACGATCACGACAACGTAAGGAATTCTATCGGGAACGTCCTCTTCTGTAGCCGGGGGCGCGGACCCCGGCCGCTCGACAGTACCTTCCTCTTCACGACCGCGGTCATCGCCCGCGGCTACAGGTTTTTTCTTCGGGCGCGCATTAAACCCGACGATGTTCCGCACGCCTGCGCGGGCAAACATTCTGTAGCGGCGTTCCATCTCGTCGATCAGCCATCGCAAGGCCAGCAAAACTTTCTTCGGATCGGTGACAATTGGGAATGCAAGATGCGGCAACGGCTCATACGCCTGCATTTCCACCATTTTTGGATCAATGATAACGAAGCGCATCTCTTCCGGTGTGAACCGAAAGAGCATGCTGGCAATCACCGCGTTGATGCAGACGCTCTTCCCGCTGCCAGTCGTTCCCGCGACAAGCAGGTGCGGCATCTGTGCCAGGTCGGCAATGATTGTCTTGCCGTAAACGTCCTTGCCGAGGGCGAGCGGAATTTTTGCGTGTTCCTTCGCGGAGTCCCAATCGGGTGATTGGAAGAGCTCGCGCAGTTTGACCGTCACCTTCCGGGTATTGGCAAGCTCAATTCCAACGGTGTCTTTCCCGGGAATAGGCGCAAGAATGTTGATTCTCTCGGCGCGCGTTGCACGTGCAAGGTCGCGCTCAAGACTTACGATCTTGTCCACGCGCACGCCCTTGGCCGGATAAACTTCATACCGCGTGATGGTTGGACCCTTCGTGATGTCACCAGGTCCTACTGCGATTCCAAATTGGGCCAACGTCTCAATGAGAATTTGCTGGACCTCTTGTAGCTCAGAAGGATCGGTGGCTGTGCGCGCTTCAAGACTGTGTTCCTCGAGCAGATCAAGCCCGGGCAAGACGTAATCTTCCCAGCTCGAAGTGGCGCTTGTTGGACCGGGAGTGGCCTTTGCTTTTTCTTCGCTTGCGCGCAACTCCGCGAGGGAAGGTCTGCGCCGGCTTACCACCGGCTCAGTCGACGGTACCGTCGTATCAACGACCTTGGGTGCCGGTCGGTTTGAGAGTTCCTCTGGCGAAATCATTGTCGCCACAGGTTCAGGCACAGGAACACCTTTCTTTTTAAGTTGCTTCTGTAGCGCTTCGAGCGCTCGCCGTTGCTTTTCAGTCTTGAGTTGTTCTGTGAGGTCCGACTTACGAATTCTCCGGCGCACTCGCCATTCGGCCATCTTCGACACGCTCCGGCGCGTAAGGTTGACCATTTCGCGAACAAGATGAATCGGGCGCAAACCCGTAACCAAAATCAGCGTGGTCAAATAAATTGCGACGACCAGAAGAACCGAACCGACCGGTCCGACAGCGGCAGGGAGCAGGCCGCGATTTTCATCGGACAAGCGATACCCAATGAGGCCGCCCGGCCCTTGAATGTCCACCGGCACTTTCCTCCCGAGCAAATGGCTGATCCCCCACGCTTGGTCCAGGCACGCACCCGCGACGAGAAATAAGACGATCCACGGGATTCGGAGCGTGAAACGCAATCGAGGGTAAAACAATTTTGCCGCGCCGAAGCCGAGCAGAACCGCTGCCAGTAATAGCGAAGCGAAGACACCGATTAACTGATAGCAAATGCCTGCAACGATCGCTCCAAGCGGCCCGATAAAATTTTGCGCAGGATGATTCGCCGGTGAAACGTGACTAAACCAAAGCCACGACGGTATATCCTTTGGTGTATAGGAAATCAGCGCGAAAAAAAGCAACGTGCCGGCAAAAAGCAGAACGAGAGCGAACACTTCGTTCCATGCGCTGAGTCTTTCTGTGCGGCCCACCGCGTGTGATAGTAATCCCGCAACGGCGCGTTTCAATCATAACTCTTCTTCCACTGTCTCTTGCTCTTACTTGTTGCTCCTGCCCGTGCTCGTGTTCGTAATCGTAATCGAATGACTCGGCGCGCCCCGCCCGCGCACGGCGGGTAAACTGGGTCGCACCCTACCTCTGCGCTTTCGCCTTGCACGGGCGACGAGAGACTGATAACTGTGCCAGCGCATTATGGGTTCTTTCGTTCGCCAGGGCATCCTTACTGTTTTCTTTGCGATGGCTCTGTTTTCCACCTCTTGCGAGAAACATCCGATCGGTCAGATGCCGGAGGTGCAACGTGAGCAGCCGGATCCGGCAAAAGAATGGTCGGAGGCACCAAAGAAGGATTCATCTTCACCCGAAGCTCGTTAGGCAAAGGAGCTCACATGGCTAGCCAGAAGTACATGACGTCGCCGCCGAACCTGAGTGGGATGCCACCGGGGGTTCCGTACATCATCGGCAACGAAGCCGCTGAGCGTTTCTCCTACTACGGCATGAAATCGGTCCTGACCGTTTTCATGGCCCGTTACATTTTGGATCGATCGGGTGTTCTCGCGCCGATGAATGACAACGAATCCTACATGTACACGCACTTGTTCGTGTTTGGGGTTTATTTTCTGCCAGTTCTCGGCGCAATCCTTGCGGACGGCTTTGTCGGCAAATATCGCACCATCCTTTCGCTATCGATCGTTTACTGCCTGGGGAATCTGACGCTCGCCTGTATGGGCACGTCCTGGGGAATCGCCATTGGCCAACGGGGAATGCTGCTGGTCGGCTTAATCCTGATCTGCATTGGAGCCGGCGGAATTAAGCCATGCGTTTCGGCCAACGTCGGCGATCAGTTCGGCGAATCGAATAAGCATTTGCTCTCAAAAATGTTTGGCTGGTTCTATTTCTCGATTAACGCCGGCTCTTTCATATCCTCGATTCTTTGTCCATGGCTGCTGGCAAATCCGAAATGGGGACCGGGTTGGGCATTTGGAATTCCCGGCGTCGCGATGCTGATCGCTACTTTGTTCTTTTGGGGCGGCCGCAACAAGATGGTGCACGTGCCGCCGGCCGGCCTCGGATACCTGAAAGAAACCTTTAGCAAGGAAGGACTGCTCACGCTCGGACGAATCGCAATGGTTTTCTTTTTCATTCTATTTTTCTGGGGGCTCTGGGGAATGAGCAATGGCGCGGAGTGGACCCTACAGGCGGAGAAAATGAACCTGCATTGGTTGGGCATGGATTTGATCGCGGCGCAGGTCCAGACCGCAAATCCAATTCTGATTTTGATCTTTATCCCAATCGTTAATTACGCGCTTTATCCGGCGATCGACAAAGTCTTTCCGCTCACGCCGCTACGCAAAATCGGCATCGGGCTTTTTATTACGGCGCTTTCATTTGTGGTCATCGTGTGGATTCAGGGCCAGATCGATTCTGGACTTAAACCGAGCATCAACTGGCAGCTTCTTGCTTATGTCATCCTCACGCTTGGCGAAGCAATGGTTTCGATTACCGGATTGGAATTTGCCTATACGCAGGCGCCGAATTCGATGAAAAGCTCGGTCATGGCCTTGTGGCTTCTCACGGTCGCCTCGGGCGAACTTTTCGTCGCTTTGGTCAATAAATGGATCCTGAGTGCAGTCGGGCACAAGGTTAGCGCCTACGAATACTTTACCTTTTTCACTTGGTTGATGCTCGGAGCCGCGGTCGTTTTCACCATCGTCGCCTGCTTTTACAAATACCGCACCCATCTGCAATCCCAGCTTACGCCGGATGAGATCGCTACGGAGCCCATTCTTCACGGCGGCACACCGAGCTGAACTCGAATGAAAATTGGAATTGCGGCCGCCGCCGCTTTGGCGTTGTCGATTCCAAATACATTCGCGACTTCACAAGATGACGCGTTCCAAAGAGTTGCGCACGATTACATCGAGCAATATTTGCAGGCCAATCCGGAGGATGCGACTGAGCTTGGTGACCATCGTTTTGATGGCGAGTTGACCGATTATTCGGCCGAAGCGCGAGCCAAAGACCTCGGCACGCAAAAAGAGTTTCGGGACAAACTGAACGCCATTGATGGCTCGCACTTGACTGGCGCGAACAGCATCGATTTTCGAATTCTCAAAGAGAACATCGATTACGAAATCTTCCGGGCCGAAGAGCTGAAAGAGCCGGAGTGGAATCCGCTCGTTTACATGCAAAGCCTGGCGAACAGCCTCTATCTTTTGGTCGCGCGCGATTTCGCGCCGGCGGAAAAACGGATCCCGAGTTTGCGCCAGCGGCTGGAAAGAATTCCCCGGGTGATTGCGCAAGCGAAAGCCAACCTGCAGCACCCGCCGCGCGTTCACACGGAAACAGCGATTGAGCAAACACAAGGTGCAATCAATCTCGTACATGAAGGACTGGCTCCGCTTCTCGATGCTGCGCCGCAAAAGAAAAAGGAACTCGCGCCTTTACAGGAAAAAACGGCTGCCGCTCTCGGCGACTACCAGAAATGGCTGCAAAACGATCTGCTCCCACGCTCGGACGGTAATTTCCGCCTCGGAGTGGAGAAGTATCGAAAGAAGCTGCATTTCGCGCTCGCCTCGGACCTTTCCATGGAAGAAATCATGAAGCGTGCGCAGGCCGACCTGAAACAGACGCAAACCGCGATCTACGAAACTGCGCTGCCACTTTACAAAAAATATTTTCCGAAAGCCGACTCGGCGACACCTTTGGACAAACACAAGGTAACGGCCGCGGTGCTCGATAAACTTGCCGAACAACACCCTGACGACGCTACGGTAGTCGGTTACGCGAAGGAAGTCGTTACTGAAGCAACTAATTTCGTCAGGTCGCACAATCTCGTTACCATTCCCGACACGCCGCTGGATGTAATTGCGATGCCTGAATTTAAGCGCGGCGTGGCTATTGCATATTGTGATTCTCCAGGTCCACTCGACAAAACCGGAAAAACATTTTTCGCTGTTGCGCCGACACCCAAGGATTGGTCAAAGGAACGAAAGCAGTCGTTCTTTCGCGAGTACAACAACTATCAAATTCGCGATTTGACCGTGCACGAGGCGATGCCCGGTCATTACTTGCAACTTGCTCACGCAAACGAGTTTCGCGCGCCCACTTTAGTCCGCGCAATCTTTCGCAGCGGGCCATTCATCGAAGGCTGGGCCGTTTATACCGAACAGATGATGGCGGAACAGGGGTACGGCGGACCAGAGGTCAAGATGCAGCAGTTGAAAATGAGGTTGCGCGCCATCGCCAATGCCATTCTCGATCAAAGCATCCATGCCGGGAACATGAGCGAGAAGGAAGCGCTGGATTTGATGATGAAAGACACGTTCCAACAGGAGGGCGAAGCGGTGGCGAAATGGAAACGCGCCCGGCTTACTTCCGCGCAGCTGTCTACCTACTTCGTCGGCGGCACGGAGCATCTCGATTTGCGCGCTGCCGCACAGAAAAAACTCGGCGACCAGTTCAATCTCAAAAAATACAACGACCAGGTAATCTCGTACGGCAACCCGCCCGTGAAATACGTGCGGGAATTGATGGGGCTGTAGGTGGAACGCGTTGTCTTCAACGCGTTGGCAAGGCTAGTGCGCCTTCGGCGCAAATTTTTGAACTCGTCTTCGGAGAAGCCGATCCACCTTTAACGTTGGCTTTTAGCGCGACGCTTTTTGCCGTTTTTGCGTTTGCGTGCTGCTGTTGCGGCTGGCTTTCTGGCAGTCGCCATACGCACGAGCTCATCGAGATTAAACATGCGGCGACGTTTGGTTCCCACTTCTCGAAACTGGATCTCGTACCAGCCGTTCATCCGATCTACCTGATAACGTTTCTGTCCAATGCGCATCGGTTCGCGCGCGATCACACGATGGATGACTTTTTCGTATTTGGACCGTGGCCAGCGTCGCAATCGGCGGCGACCCCAATCAATTCCATGCCCAACGTCGTCATAAGCCTCGGGGCGCTTCTCGAAGTCGAGAAGTGAGCGCGCATCTCCTGCGAACACCGCAGCGATGTGCTCCAGCGTACTCGGATCACTGATCTTTCGAATTCGCTGGCGAAACGGCCGCAAAGTTTCAGCCGCAATTGCACGCAGACCTAGCGTACGCCCGTCACGCAGTTTCCAAAGGGGCTCGTTGATATCAGATGTGAATGGATTTCTGCCTAACGAATCAGTGGTGACGCGCCAACCGCGTCGCGACGAATGTTTTCGCAGATGAAATCGCGCTATGCGAGGGAGTCCATGCCGCCCCAATTGTCTAAGGCGAAAATCTTCCCAGTAGAGCACGGTTTCCATGGCGCCGGCGATGAACGCAGTCGTCGCCAGCATCAACGTGGGGTCCGGAGTGAAATCAACTGTGACTTCGACCCGGTTTCCGCGAGGACGCACACCCACTGCGCTGCTCTGCCGGTTCGTCGCCAACAAGATCACCGGCACGGGCAGGATGTGCGCCAGCAGATAAGCAAGTTTCGTTGCGTTGCGCACCTCTGATTTCCGCGTGGAAGGAATCGAAAAATTGTAGTGTGTGCTGAAGCCCTGCAGCCGGCACTGGCACGTGTGTCGCTTCGCCCAGTGATCTAGCTCCCTTCGCAGATAGCAGATCTGTTCCCACAACAAACGCGTCGCGCGATAACAACAGCCCGGTTCAAGTTCAACAATGGGTGTGGCGACTTCTATCACGCCGGTGTCGAAATAAATTGCACCGCCCGCGGGCAATTGAAACGATTTGCCGGTGCGCGGAATCATTCGCCGTCGCACTAGACGGCTGGGATCACCAAAGACCTTTTCCGGACGCCGTCTGCGTCCATTAACAAAAAGATTAAATTCCGCCTCCAATCCGATCACCGCTCGCGGCGGCGTTGCCGCAAGCCTGTGAAGGCGAAGACGATACGCGTCGCGTTCTGTTAGGCGGTTCTTCATCTGCTCAAGCGGAGACTAACTCGCTTCGCTGCATTCGCGCGGAGTTAAGGTCGCAAATCCTAAATCGATATGAAGGTGATCGCTGGTTTGGCCTTCTTCACGCCCGAACGGCCGAACAAAAACCGCCGGACAAAGTGATGCAGCGACGGTGCGATACTTCCCAATGGACTTTCCGTCGGAAAGAAAAGTGTCGCCGATCCGGTAAATATTTGCCGCCGTGCCCCATGCGTGAATGCTTCTTGCGCCACCAATTTGATGCGCCGGCGAGCGGTACCCTCCGTTGGCGCCAATGAACACCGGCGCGTCGACTTCGCGCCGGAAGTCCTCCAAAAATCTGGCAAGCAAAAGGATTGCGCACGGAACGTAATGAGGAAACTGGCATAGGAGAAGCCTCGCCTCTCGACAGTCGACGAGCATCAATTCCGCGAGCGTGAAATGCGGCGCCAGCCGAATTTCATGCGCTTCGTCCCAGCTCCCAATTTCATAAAAGAAACGCGGCAGACGATGAACAGTTCCGTTAGCACCAGCCCCGTTTTCGCCGGGTCGCAATAGCGCGCGATACTCTTCAGACAGACGCAAACCGTCAATCGGGCGCAGAAATTCAGTCCTCATTTGATGTCGGTTCCGTTCGCAGCAGCGACCGATAAATGGCTTCGGAAATCGCTGCGACTGTTTCGCGCCGCCCCTCTGTGTCCGGATCGAATTCAGTCAAAATGGCGGTGATGTACGGTTCGCGTTCGGGCAGATATACGATTCCAATGTCATGGCAGGCAGTAGAAATCTCGCCGGTCTTGTGCGCGACTGTGGCATGCGGCGGGAGCCCGGCCGGAATCATGGAGTTGAATCGTTGCTCCAGCAGAATGCGGATCACCTCTCCTTTGCTTTGAGACGTAAGAAAATCGCCGCGGATCGCTGACAACAAACTCAACAACCCGTCGGCAGTTGCATCATTGTTTATCCCTTGCTCGTGCGCACTGTGATCTTCCACGCCTCGCCGCAGTTCAACCCCGTCAACGTGCGCTTCCCGCAGAACGGTTCGCGCATATTCCACTCCCACAAACTCGAGCAACAAATTGGTCGCCAGATTGCTGCTCCCACAGATCATTGCGTGCGCAAGCGAGGAGATTTTCGCGGTCCGTCCAATGTTCGCATACAACTCCGGCGTAGCGTCGCGATCCTGGTTAAGGCGAAACGGCGATCCGTCTGCAGCGCTGAAGAAACGGTTTCGCACGTGTAACGAGTCATCGAGCTGATATCGGTCTTCATCTGCCGCTCGAAATACTGCAAGCAACACTGCCACTTTGATCGTGCTGGCAGCATGAAACCAGCGGTCGCCGTGCAACGAAAATCGCAATCCAGTCTCGAGATCGTGCAGTGCTATTCCGATGGCTCGAGCTTTGTTTCTCAGAGCCAGGGATTCCAGTTCCTCGTTTAATCCGTTGAATACATCCACGCTCAACATCGAAGTGCTCTTTACATGGCGTTGGGCAAGTCGCAAATTCGCTCAATGCCAAATCTGGCTACCTGGATCCGACAAAAGGACGCCAAAAGCTTTCGCGCAATTTTTGCGAAACATCCTGACATCAAAGTTTGGAACGCGCGTACTCGAAACGTTCTCCTCGATAGGATGGACGGCCTTCTACTTTCAGGCGGCTCCGATATTTCGCCGGAATTTTTGCGCCAGGACGTCCCCGATCCTTCGGTATTGGATAAACAGATCGACCCTGAGCGCGACCGCTGGGAGTTTCAGGCTGTCCAGAACGCGCTCTCGCGCGGGTTGCCGATTCTGGCAATTTGCAAAGGTCTTCAGGTCTTCAACGTGGCACTCGGCGGCACGCTCAAGCTCGACATCAAAGGGCATAATTTGCCCGAGCAAAAAAATAGTGACGTTCAGTCATTGCGCAGCGAGCAGCGGGCGACGCACCGTTTCGAAAGAGTGAACAGCGCCCATCACCAGGCGATCGATCGATTAGGCGACGACTTGGAAGTGGAGGCGTGGGCCGCGCACGACGGGATCATCGAGCAGGTTCGGCTGCGCAAATACCCGTTCGGACTGGCCGTCCAATATCACCCTGAGCGCAGCCGACTTTACGATTCGTTGTTCGATGATTTCTTCGCGCGATTGGAATCGGTGAAGGCTTGAATCGAGTCATTCCGAACCAAGTCGAGAATGGAGCGGCTGGGGAAGCCGCGACATAGACGGGAAGGCCGGAGGATGAGAGAACGGGAAGTGACCGAATCAAATCCCGTGGCGCGACCTTAGGCTATTTTGCGGGATCCTTCGACTTCGCTACGCTCCGATCAGGATGACGCTGCTTGAGGCATTGGCCGCTTAAACGATTCAGTGTTTCGTAGCAGCGTCGCGAGCAACGCTCCGACGACTGCGCATCCACCCAACAGCATAAATGCGGGACCGTGCGTTCCGAAGCGATCCTTCAATGCGCCGATGATTGTAGGACCGACAAAGCCGCCCACGTTCGCAATTGTCACCACCAAGGCAATCCCAGCGGCTGCGGGTGCTCCGGTGAGGAACCGTGACGGTATCGACCAAAACGGGCCGTAGGCCGCGCAATGTCCAATCGGAACCAGCGCCAGAAAGAACACCGCCAAAATCGGTTGCCGCAAAACAGCGCACCCTAAAAATCCAGCGCCTGAGACCAATAACGGAACGGCTACGTGCAGCGGACGCTCGTCAGTGTGGTCGGAATGGGCACTGTTCAATATCATGCAGATGATTGTTACAGCGCTGATTGCACCGAGTATCATACCCACGCCAAGATCGCTGGTTTCCGTGAGCGACCTAACCACGAGCGGCGCCCAAAACGAGTAACCGTAAAAACCGATCGCAGCACACAGAAAGATAACTCCGAGTTGCCAAATCGTCGGGTTCGTCAATGCGGCATAGATGCTGACCGGAGTTGCTCCATGGCGCGAGGTTTGCTCGGCCGCAAGCGTGCTCACCAACCAATCTTTTTCCGCCGAACTGAGCCAGTCCGCTGTTTCCGGTCGGTCGGTCAGATAAACGAGCACGATAATGCCCAGCAAGATCGCTGGAATTCCCTCCATCAGAAACAGCCACTGCCATCCAGCAAGCCCGAACAATCCATTCAAAGTTAAAAGCGCGCCGGACAGTGGACCGCCGACAACGCCGCTCACCGGAACCGCTGTCATGAATGCTGCGATTGCGCGCGCGCGCTGTCCCTCCGGATACCAGTGACTCAAGTAATAAACGACGCCGGGAAAAAAACCGGCTTCCGCAGCGCCGAGAAGAAACCGCAGCACATAAAAAGTGGGCGTCGTACGAACAAACATCATCGCCGCCGAGATGGCGCCCCAGCTGATCATGATGCGCGAGATCCAACGCCGCGCACCGACGCGGTGTAGAACGAGATTACTGGGGACTTCGAATAAACAGTACCCGAGGAAGAACACGCCCGAACCGAACCCAAATGCAGCCGAACTGAATCCGAGATCGGCATTCATCTGCAGTGCCGCGAACCCGACGTTCACCCGATCCAGCCATGCCACGATGTAAAGAATGAACAGAAACGGGATCAATCGCAGCGTGATCTTCCGCAAGGTCGCGGTCGCGACGTCCGGCGTCTTCATACGGTGCGTTGAAAAGTTGAAACGTTAAAAAGTTAAAACGGCGCGGCCGACTCCCCTTTGTAACTTCTCAACTTTGTAACCTTTTAACTTGCCCCGTCCCGCACAACCACTTCCAACTTGATCTCCTGAAACGCCAACCGGTCATGGATGTGACCGAGCAATTCCAGCGCGCGTGAGTCGGGCATGTGTACGCAGCGCAATTCGATTCGCGTTGGTTTTCCGGCGAGTTCCGGATGCGCCTCCGCCATTTCGCCATCGAGCAAAAATGAAACGTAAGCGTTGAACCGCTCCTGCAACGCAAGCAGTTGATTATCCGAGCCATTCCACTCGGTAGGCTCGTTCATTACGAGAACGACCTCACCCGTTTTCGGATCTTGTGCGATCACATCGATGACACCGACACGATTTTTGATGTCTGAGGCTTGAGGTTTGATGTCCATTCGGCTGACTCGGTGCCTGCTCGCGAATCCTTTCGGAGGTGGACGTTCGACGTTTGGCGTTCGATGTTCAAACGCGAATGATCAACGATTTATCGGCCGAAGAGGTTCGCGCTTTGCTTAACCTGGAGCCGCACGCCACCTGCGGTTTCGTGCGCATCACATTTATCAGCAATCAACGGATTGCGCCCAGTGGTCTTCCAGCACCGTTTCTTGATGGCCGGCCAGCGGGCTCCGCTTTGTATTTCATGGTCACGCCGGATGCACCCGTACGACTTCATCGCATTCGCAATGGTCAGCTTTACCACCGCTACCTGGGCGATCCCATAGAAGTTCTTATGCTGCACGAAAACGGCACAAGCGAGCGTGCCATAGTCGCACATTCATCGGGAGCCTGCGGCAACGCCGCAGGATTCACATCATTTGAGACATCGCCAGCGCTGAGAGGGCGATTCACTCGTGAAAACCAATTCAATCCAATGTCGCATTGAACCGCGTTTTCAGCGCTCTTTGCGTTCTGCTTTGAGATGCCTGGGGCGGATGCCCCAGTCTGGGAATGAGCCAGCACCTTTGGCGCCTAACAGATCCGATTGACCGGAATCGCCTGCGAGCGAACGTTCACCGCCATGCCAAAACGAAAACGCGCAGACGCATTTAGATTGCTCGGGCACAGCGATGTAAAGCTTCCTGCATCCCCTGCCGAGGCGCGCCTGGAGACGTTTCCGAATCCGGCTCCTCAACGCAATTATCGCATTCATTTTGAAACCGACGATTTCACTTCCGTTTGTCCAGTTACGGGCCAGCCTGATTTCGCCAGAATCGATATCGATTACGTGCCGGGCCGTCTCTGCATCGAAAGTAAATCGTTGAAATTCTACCTCGCTTCGTATCGCAACGAGCGTGCATTCAATGAAGCCGTCACAAACCGTATTCTCGACGATTTCGTGAAAGCCTGCCGCCCGCGCGAAGTCATCGTGACCGCACAATTCTCCGCGCGCGGTGGAATCACTTTAACGGTTCGCGCCGAATATCCCGACAAGAAGTGAAACTCGAAATTCGAATATCGAAATCCGAAACAAATCCGAATCATCAAAGCTCGAAACTAACAATACGCGCCTTGAAGCAATCGTTTTGAACATTCCGATTTTGAGTTTCGTGCTTGTTTCGGATTTCGAATTTCGGATTTCGGATTTTCGTGCCGCATGAAGTCCGCAGTCGTCCTCTTAAGCGGCGGAATCGATTCAACTACGACGCTAGCAATCGCGATCGCAGGAGGGTACGCAACATACGCCCTCTCATTCGATTATGGCCAGCGTCATCAAATCGAAACGCAAGCCGCTCGCCGCGTCGCTAAATCGTTAGGCGCAAAAGAACACCGCATTGCAAACATCGACCTGCGCGTCTTCGGCGGCTCGGCGCTCACGGACAATATCGCCGTTCCGAAACAGCGTTCGGAAACAGAAATCGCGCAGGGAATTCCAGTCACATACATTCCCGCGCGCAACACCATCTTCCTCGCGTATGCGCTCGCGTGGGCCGAAGTGCTTCCTGCCAATGACATTTTTATCGGCATCAACGCCATCGACTACAGCGGCTACCCCGATTGCCGTCCGGAATTTATCGGAGCGTTTGAGAACCTGGCCAATATCGGAACGAAAGCAGGTGTCGAGGGGCGACGGTTCCAGATTCACACCCCACTGATCAAACTTTCCAAGGCCGACATCATCCGCAAAGGAAACGAGCTTGGTGCCGATTTTTCGCTCAGCCACAGCTGTTACGATCCGACATTGGAAGGTCTTGCCTGCGGCGAATGCGATTCCTGTCTTTTACGGCTTAAAGGCTTTCGCGAAGCCGGAATGAAGGATCCAATCCGTTACGCGAAGAATTGAAGCACAACTCACCTTGTGATTCTGATCCCGCCGGCGCGGGAGAAGAATCTCGGATTATGTCCTGGAAGCCAGAGATGTTTCGCTTTGCTCAACGTGACACGCAGCCGATGATACGCACCGCAATGAAATGAAACGCTTGCTCCGAATTTTCGAGCTCTCTGCGAATGAACAACGCGTGGTCCTCATCATCATGCTCATTTTGATCACAATCGCACTCGTCGCATACGGGCGCCGCAATCATCATTCTCCCATTGACTCGGCAGTAGCAACAGCACCGAAACCGTCTGCGACTGTTGTGGAAGCGGCCGGCGATAAGTAGCCTTATTCCGTTGCTAACCCCGGAATCCGTCCATAGCCGACAAACACCGGACTGATCTTCGCATCGCCGCTTTTAGGCGGCGGTGGCATTTTGAAATCGAACACACTGACACCCCAGCGTTGTTTGCCATCATACGTGCGGCCGTCGCTTGATCCGACCATCACGCGTTTGTTCGTTCGCTTCTCACGGCCAAGATAAATCATCGTGTGCGTGATCGGTGGATCGCGATCGATGTTGTACGTGCCGCGCCAAAAAAGCAGATCGCCGGGCTTAAGATCATCGAGTTCGAATGAGTCTTCCTTGCGGCTCACAACTGCCTTAAAATCTCCACCCTTGCGCACCCAGACATATTGCTGACTGGAATCGCGCGGGACGTCGGGAAAGCCGTTTTGCTTAAGGAGGTAGTAAATGAAACCTGAACAATCCATGCCGCCGCTTTTTGGATCGGCGGAGCCATAGGTGTAACCGAGATTTTGTTTCGTGAGCGCGAGCCCCGCGTCGAGGATCTCGCGAACTTTTACCGGATCGGTTTCATACCCCTCGATTTGGTCCGGCGAGAGACTCACGTTCGGCCAGGCTTTCTTCCCCATACCACGCTCGGACGTCGAAGGCACTGGCGTTTCCGATGGGGTCGCGAGCGGAGTTTCTTCGGGCTCAGGTGTCGGCGTCGGACTTGCTTTTTTCCGGTTTGATTTGCTCTTTGGCGTGGGCGTTGGCGAGGGAGTCGGTGACGCTTTCTTTCGTTTGGGCGAAGCGGTAGGCGACGGTGTGGCTGTCGGTTTCTTCGTCGAGTGTTTCCGATGTTTGCGCGACGGAGTCGGCGTCGGATCGGGCGCCAAGACTTTTTTAATCTTTGAGCCTAACGACTCTTCGGCCACAGACGAGGAATGCATGGCTCCGAACAAAATTGCAAAAATCAGAAGCCATTTCATAAACTCGATCTGTAGTGTCAGCTGTCCTCAGCGGAGATTCGGTTCTAGAAGTTCGGCCGGATGCGCTGAGGGCAGCGCAGGCCACAGATCGGTCACGAAGACGCGAGTTCCTGGAGAATCGCTTTGTTCAAACGAATACCGCCTTCGAAATTTTCGAGTGGAAAATTTTCATTGGGCGAGTGTGCGCGGCAATCAGGGAGCGCCAGTCCCATCAGCAGGGTTTCGACACCGAGAATTTCCCGGAATTCCGACACAATCGGGATACTACCTCCTTCGCGGATGAGCGCAGCGTCCCGGTTGAAAGCTTTGCGCAACGCCCGCTGTGCCGCTTCACCCCACGCGTCGTGTGGGTCGGTGAGATACCATGGGCCGGTGTGGCCCATGGTAATTTCCATTGTGACCCCTTTGCGCAGATTTTTTTCGAAATGCTTCTTCGCCAGTTCCAGAATTTCTTCCCCTCTTTGGTCGGGAACGAGCCGGAACGTCAGTTTTGCAAAAGCGTGGCTCGGAATGACAGTCTTTGTCCCCTGCCCCTGATAACCGCCGCCGATTCCATTGATCTCGGCAGTCGGTCGCCCCCAGATGCGTTCCACCGAATTGTATCCGGTTTCCCCGAAAAGCTCAGCCACACCGGTCTCCTCGCTAATCAATTTATCGCCGTCGACCGGAAGTTTGCCCCAGGCCTCGCGCTCCCATTTCTCAAGTGGTTTAACACGGTCGTAGAATCCTGCGATTGCCACTCGGCCTTGGCGATCGTGAAGTGTGGCCAGCAATTGCACTAATGCGGTGATTGGATTTGCAACCGCGCCGCCAAACACCCCGGAGTGCAAATCCATTTTCGCACCGGTCAGTTTGAGCTCAAGTGAGGTAACGCCGCGCAGGCCGTAACTCAGCGTCGGCATGCCGCGCGCAATCATTCCTGTGTCGGAAATAACTGCCACGTCACACTTCAGCGCATCGCGATTTTTACTGAGAAAATGGCCGAGATTTCCACTTCCGATTTCCTCTTCTCCTTCGATCACCAAGTGCAGATTCACCGGCAGCTCACCATGCTCCTCGATGGTTTCTTGAATTCCGAGGATGTGCGCGAGAATCTGGCCTTTGTTATCAGTTGCGCCCCGTGCAAAAACATAACCGTTCTTCAACACAGGCTCGAACGGAGGCGAATCCCAAAGTTCCAAAGGATCCGGCGGTTGAACATCGTAATGGCCATAAATCAAAACTGTCGGGCGCCCGGGTTGATGCTCATTTCGCGCCCACACAATGGGATGACGTTTCGTAGGTACAAGCTGCGTTTGCAGACCGATCCTGTTAAGCTTGTCGACCAGCCAATTTGCACACTCGACCAGGTTTTCCTTGTGCTTGTCGTCGGTCGAGACGCTTGGGAAACGCAGGAACGAATAATACTCCTCGAGATAATTGTCGCGCATGGCGTGAAACTAATCGGTTTTTGCCGTTTGCCTACGCTTTCCGGCGAAACTTCGTGCGCACAAAATAGAGAATCGACGCCAGCATGAGCACAATTCCAGTCACTATGAATTCGCGAGCCGTTGCATGAGCGAGGATCCAAATGATGGCGAGGATCGCCAGCGCAGGCACAATTTTCATTCCGGGGAAATTGAATGGCTCGCCGTCCGAGCGCACATCTCGTTGAACCAAAACCCAGCAGGCAGCGCAGCAAAGCAGATACATCAACAAAACCGCGACATTCGAAAGAACCGCAAGCTTCTCGAATGTGCCGCTAATTGAGAGCAAGAACGCGAGCGCAGCGTACGTAATAATCGCGACGTCCGGCGACCGATAGCGCAGGTGCACATGCGCGAAGAACTGCGGCAACGCGCCATCGCGACCGAAAGCAAAGATCATTCGCGGTGAACTAAGAATGTCGCTCGTCACGAAGCCAAATGCCGAGATGCTCGCACCAGCCAGTAGAACCATCCGGCCAAGGTTACCGAGAAATGTCGCCGCCGACTCCGCGAGCGGCGCGTCGGGATGATTCGCGAGATCTGGGCCCAATGTCCCCTGTGCGACGAGCTGGATCATCAGGTAGATGATTGTCGTGATCACCAGCGCCAGATAGGCAGACCGGGGCACGGTTCGGGTTGGATTTTTCACTTCGCCGCTTGGAATCAATGCCACCTCGATTCCCACAAAAGCGAAGATCAAAAGGATAACGGCGTCGCCTAACGACTTGCTGCTCGGCCAACCGCTCCAGCCAAGATTCGGCGCGTGAATAAAAAATATTCCAACGCAAATGAACAGCAGCAGAGGCAAAAGCTTGGCCACTGTGATCGCGGTGACGGCACCGGCGCCCTGACGAACCCCGCGAATGTTGATCAGTACGAGGGACCCGTAAACGGCGAACATGACGACCCTTCGCATGATTGGACCGGCGAGGAACGGCAGCACCAGAGCGACGGAGTCTGCCAATACGTTCACAACGCCTGCAACCGCACCGAGGGCCGTGAGAAAATAAAGCATGCCTGCCAGGAATCCCACGTAGCGCCCAAACGCCACTTCGACATACGCATAAAGACCTCCGGTCAACGAAACGCGGCTGCCGGCGATCGCGAAGCATGTGACGAACAAGACCATGGCAATCGCACAGCACACAAATGCGAGGGGCGCCGCGGATCCCAGTCCCTTCGCAACTGTCGCTGGGATCACGAAAATTCCGGCACCAATTGTCGAGCTGACGATATTGGCGGTGAGAGCTGGAATTCCAATGCCGCGAACCAATTGATGATCTATTCGCTCTTCCTGCTGTATCCAAGCGGGCGCTTTATCTGCCATTGGCGCATCGTGAGTCATCCAGTTGTCCAAAGCAAGAGGAGGACTTAAGCTGCACGCGCCAAGGACGGTGCTTTCAAATGGGAGGGAATTGCAGCTCGGGTGCGCTGGGGGATGACTTACTTCCCGCCTATCCACAATATCCTGTGGCCGGATGGTCCCGGAACCCCTTCAAATTGTGTGATTTTCCTCTTGTAACCCAAATAAGCCTGCTGTATTGAGGCTCCGAAGGCCCGGGGTTTGGCCCAAAATGCATTTACAATCGCTCGAGCTATTCGGCTTCAAATCGTTTGCCGATAAAACCGTCTTCAACTTTCATGAGGGCGTCACCGCGATAGTCGGCCCCAACGGTTGCGGGAAATCCAATGTGCTCGACGCCGTACGCTGGGCACTCGGCGAGCAATCTGCCAAATCGCTCCGCGGCGACGAAATGGCGGATGTGATCTTCAACGGCGCCGATACACGCAAGCCGGTAGGATTTGCGGAGGTCTCGCTCACGTTCACCGATTGCGCCGAAGAACTCGGAATTGACTGGCATGACGTGCGCGTGACGCGCCGCGTTTATCGCGACGGAAATTCCGAATACTTGCTGAACAAAACGCCGTGCCGCCTTCGCGACATTCAAAGTCTTTTCGCCGACACCGGGATCGCACGCACCGCTTACTCCATGATGGAGCAAGGCAGAATCGACATGATTTTGAGCTCGCGTCCCGAAGATCGGCGCGCGGTTTTCGAAGAAGCAGCCGGAATCACGAAATATAAAACGCAAAAACGCGAGGCGCTCCGAAAGCTCGAGGCAACGGAAGCGAACCTGTTGCGCATCGGCGACGTGATCAAGGAAGTGAAACGCCAGATCGGATCACTTCAGCGACAGGCGGGGAAAGCCCGACGCTATCAGGCGTTGCATACAGATTTGCGCGTGCTTGAAACACATCATGCTTCCATGCAGTTGGCTTTTCTCGAGCGCGAGCTGGCCGCGACGCGGGAAGAAATCGCGCGTTTAGTGGAAAGCGAGAAGACCACGCGCGCGAAAATCGACAACGGCGAAAACGCGCTTGCCGAAGAACGCGCCGCGCTGGACAAGATCGACGCGGAGATCGCCGAGTCGCGTGCCGAAGTTCAGCGATTGGACAGTGAGATCGCAACGCACCGCAACCGCATCGAGTTCAACAGCCAGCGCGCGCAGGAATTGGCCGAACTAATCGAACGTGCGCAACGGGAGGTGGCTGACGCTAAGAACAAACGCAACCAGCAGGCAGCCCAAATCAAGCAAACGAACAGTTCCATCGCGGAAATCGAGCAGCACTTGAAAGAAAAGGAGGCCGAACTGGCCGAGTCATCCGCTCTCGCCGGAGAAATCCACAGAAAACGCAGCGATCGCGTGACGCGGTTGCAAGAATTGCAACATGCACTCTCGAAATCTGAAAGTCGGATCTCTGCTCTCGAAGAGGAACTCACCGGAACCAAGGCGCGACGTGAATTGACTCATGCTCAAATCGAACAGCTCGTAAAAGAGATCGAAGTGTTGGCCAAAGCGCGCGACAAAATCGTCGGCCAAATTGCGGTCTCGCTCAAAGCGGCGCGGACCCAGCCGATCGACGTCGAGAACACTCTTCGCGAAAAGGAGAAACTACTCGCTCAAGCGGAACACAATCTCGCCACACTCCATCGCACACTCGCTGAAAAGCGATCGCGCCTGGACGTGTTGCGTCAGCTGAACGAAGAGGGCGAAGGCCTCGCCGAAGGTTCGCAAGCTCTGCTCAAGGGCAGCAACGATCCTGAAAAATTCCGCGACGCGATCGCCGGTTCGCTGGTTGCGCAACTCGATGTTGATCCAAAATTCATTCGGGCGATCGAAGCCGTACTCGGCCGTAATCTGCACGCCGTTATCTTGAAGGACGCGAAAGTTGTTTCGGAAATCATTGGACACCTAAAGAAGAAGAAGCTCGGACACGCCGCGCTGCTTATCCCGAAGCTAACAGGAGCAGCGCCGCAACCGGCAGAAAAAGCTCTTCCGCCGCAGGCGCTCGCGTGGGCTACTGACAAGGTTAAAGCACCGAAATCGCTAGAAGCAATTGTCACTAGTTTGCTCGATGACGTCGTCATTTTTGCGGAACTGGAACAGGCGCTCGAGTGCAAAAAGCGAGAACCTGCTCTGGCGATGATCACGCTCGCCGGCGAATATGTTTCTCGACAGGGAATTGTTTTCACGGGAAGCAGCGAAGTCCGCGCAGCCTCTTTGCTCGAGCGCAAAGCGCAAATCGCCGATCTGGCAAAAGAAGAAGCTACTCTGGCAAAGGAAAGCGATTCAGTCAGCGCGCGGCGGGATGAAGCGAAAACCGCCCTTGAAACCGCGTCGCGGCTTCAGCGCGAACTGAGCGAGACCGGACGCAAGATCGACACTTTGCAGTCTGAAAGAACCGCCCTGGACCGCCAGATAGCGGCAGCCGACGAACGGATGGGGCATCTAGAGCGAGATCTTCAATCGGGGCGCGATCAATTGGCCAATCAGAAGGCTGAGTTAGGCGCATTCGAAGCCGCGCAGAAACAGACCGTGCTTCGTGAGGAAGAGTTAACCGAGAGAACCAACGAACTGCGGCTCGGGGTCGCAACTGATCGCCAGCGCCATGAAAATTTGATTGCGCAACGTGAACCAATGAGCGCGCGTGATGCCGAGCTTGCCGAGTTGATCACAGTGCGGAATGCGGACATCGCGATGTACGAACGGAAATTAGCTACGCAGGCTGAGGAGTCGCGTGACTCTGAAACGCTGATAAAAACTCAAACGGCGCAGCGTGACGAGGCACAAGCGAATAGCGCAAAAATCGCCAGGCAGCGCAGCGCACGACTTGCAGCGGTTTCCGATCGGGAAAGCGAACTGCGGCGGGTGCGCGACTCGCTAGGCGAATTACAGGACCAGCGGGCACAGGGACAAATCAGGGAATCGCAATTCCAAATGAAGATCGACAATCTCCTCGGGCACATTTCCCGTAGCTACCAGATCGATCTTCGCGGCTTCACACTCGATGAGCCTGCATTGGAAAAAGTTCTGCGCGCGCAATTGAAAAAGCGCGCGACTGCAGCTGATCCGGGGAGCGCACGCGCCTCGTCCCGCGCCAGCGGGATCGGTGCCCTCGCCGACGAGCAGACCCCAAGTGACGATCGAGAGAAACCCTCGGATGCTGGCCCGTCCGCGGAGGATTTCGGCGAGGGCGCCGAACTCAGCACGCGAGGGCGCGTGCGCTCGCCGGAGATCGATCTGGAAAAACTTATCGCCGATTTTCGCACACAGCTGGACAACATGGGACCAGTAAACCTCGAGGCAGTGCACGAGTACGACGAACTCGAGGAGCGTTACAAGTTCCTGGAAGCGCAAAACACCGATCTTACGAATTCCCAGCGCGAGCTACTCGATGTGATCGCACGTATCAATTCCACAACAAGAAAACTGTTTGCCGACACCTTTGGGCAAGTCCGGGCGAATTTCCGGGAAATGTTTGGCGACCTATTCCGTGGCGGGCGCGCGGACTTATCACTACTGGATGAGAACGACCCGCTAAACTGCGGCATCGAGATCACGGCCAAGCCGCCGGGGAAGCAATTACAAAGCGTGTCTCTATTGAGTGGTGGCGAACGCGCAATGACTGCCGTCGCGTTATTGTTTGCGATTTACATGGTGCGCCCGAGCCCGTTCTGCATTCTCGACGAGGTGGACGCACCACTCGACGAAAATAACATTAACTGCTTCATCCGCGTGCTAGACCGATTTGTTCACCAGAGCCAATTCATCATCATCACGCACAACAAACGAACGATCGCCAAAGCTGATATCCTGTACGGCGTAACAATGGAAGAGCGCGGCGTGAGCAAATTAGTCGGTGTGAAACTCACCGCGCCAGCTCAACCTGTCACCGAACCAGCTTCAAACGGTGGCGAACACGCGCCGAGACAGCGGCGTCTCGCGTTCGCAGCGCGGTAGGTAGATCGTCTTCGCCGAAGACGATAGATTGGTGGGTTTTCCAACGCGTTGAGGACAACGCGTTCCACCTGCACAGCTGCGCGACAAAAAACTTTGCGCGCACTTGCCGATCTTGGCTAAAATGACGCGATGCTTCAGACGGCGCAGCGGACCGCAAAATTAAAACGAAAAAAAAGAGCGACCGCGTTACTGGGCGAAAACGCTGCGGACAAGACCGCGCCTCCCCACGAGCGTTTTCTCGAAGCATTTCGCTGGATGCTGCTGGCACGTACGCTCGAGGAAAAGCTCGTTAGTCTTTACCGCGGCGGCCAAATCACGGGCGGCGTTTACATCGGCAAAGGCCAGGAAGCGGTCAGCGTCGCATGCGGCTTGTTTCTAGAAAAAGGCGACATTTTTGCGCCGCTGATTCGTGACCAGGCTGGGCGATCTGCGTTTGGCGAACCGCTGGTCGACGTCACCCGCACGTATCTCGGCTCGCGCTCGGGTCCGATGCGTGGGCGCGACGGCAATATCCATCGAGGGCATCCGCGCGATAACGAACTCGCGATGATCAGCCATCTCGGCGCTATGGTTTCCGTTACGGTAGGCACATTGATGGCGAAGCGATTTAGAGGAGAAAAAAATTTCGTTGGCCTTTCTTGTATCGGCGAAGGCGGGATGCAAACCGGAGCTTTTCACGAAGGAATGAACATTGCCGCGGTGGAACAGGTACCGCTCGTGATTGTCGCGACAAATAATCATTACGCGTACTCAACGCCTAACGACCGCGAATTTGCCTGCGACGATTTGGTGGAACGGGCGATCGGATACGGGTTCGAAGGTTATAGTCTGGACGGAACCGATCTCGCCGCGTGCCTGGACGTAATTGGCGGCGCGGTCAAACGCGCCCGCGCGGGACGTTCGCCGCAGTTGGTCGTCGCCTCGGTGCTGCGCCTTTCCGGCCATGGCGAACACGATGACGCCGGCTACGTGCCCGAAGAGATGAAGCGTCAGGCGTTTGCGCGAGACTGTTTGAAGGTCGCTGAGCAAACGATTATCGAATCCAATCTGCTGGATTCAAACACCCTGGCCGAATGGCGCAAAGACGCCGTCGCGCAGGTGGACGAGGCAGTTGCGATCGCTCAAAAGGAAGCTGTGCCGGAAGCCGACAAAGAAGATTGGTGCGCGTATTCGAAACGGGACCTCATGGATCAGCCCGAAGGATTTTGAAATGACGAATGCCGAATGACGATCTACCCAGAAACGGCGAACCGGCAAATCGGCGACGCGGCGAATTTTTCGCGCGCAAAGCGCGCTTTGGAGTGCGGCGACTTGACGCCGCTTTTCACCCTAACGCTTCAACGCTTCAACACTTCAGCGATTTAACGCAGCGCAGCGATGAGCATCACTTATCTCGAAGCGATCCGGGAAGCGCAGGCAAAACTGTTGCGCGACGATGATCGCGTTTTCATTTACGGACAGGATGTCGGCGGGGCATTTGGCGGCGCGTTCAAAGCAACGAAAGGTTTGGCGAAGGAATTCCCGGGGCGCGTATTGAACACACCGATCAGTGAGGATGCGATCGTCGGCACGGCCATTGGCGCTGCGATGCAGGGAATGCGGCCGATTGTCGAAATGCAGTTCGCAGATTTTTCGAGCATCGCTCTGAACCAGATTCTGAACAACGCAGGAACGCATTACTGGCGAACGGGCGTGCCGGTGCCAATCACCGTGCGTTTGCCTTCCGGTGGAACAAAAGGAAGCGGCCCGTTTCACAGCCAATCGATGGAATCGCTTTACGCGCATTACCCGGGTCTCATTGTGATGACACCGGCCACAGTAGAAGACGCTTACACGATGCTGATAGAAGCTGTGGCGATCGATGATCCCGTCGTTTACTGCGAGCACAAATATCTTTATTACCATCTCAAAGCCGACAAGTTGCCGGACAAAGCTTTGCCGACTGGCCGTGCGCGCATCGCCCGCGAGGGGCGCGATCTTACGATCGTAAGTTACAGCGCAATGACGCAGGAATCCCTGGCCGCTGCGGAGGAACTCGCGCGTGAAGGCCTCGAGATTGAAGTTGTCGATCTACGGACGGTCAAGCCATTGGACACCGATACCGTGCTTGCATCTGTTGCGCGCACCGGTCGCTTGCTTTGTGTCGGTGAATCATTTCCCTGGGGCGGCACAAACGCGGAGGTGATCGCGCGGGTCACCAACCAGGGATTTCATCTGCTCGATGCCGCGCCCCAACGTCTCAACGCGAAAGACACACCGATTCCCTATCATCCAAATCTCTGGAGCGCGCACCGGCCGAACGCGAAAAACATAGTCGCAAAAGCGCGCGCGTTACTTCGAGAATAAGTTTATGCCACCCTCAACTGTCATCTTGAGCGAAGCGAAGCGCAGTCGAAAGATCCCGCGGAAACGTTTAAGCATTGCGCAACGGGATTCCTCGACTTTGCTCGGAATGACTGACTAGCTATGCCGCAAGTCCCGATCATCATGCCGCAGCTTGGCGAATCAATCGCCGAAGCCACAATCGTCGATATCAAGGTCAAACCTGGCGAAGACGTTGTGGACGATCAGGAAATCATCGACGTCGAGACAAATAAGGCAGTCATGGGCGTGACCACGCCTTGCAAAGGCAAGATCGACAAAATTACCGTGCAGTTGAAGGAGACGTATCCCGTGGGCGCGGTGCTCGGCTATATTGAAGCGAGCGAACAAGACGCTGCGCGCTTCGCCAAACACGCACCGCCAACTCCTCCGCAGAAGGAAGTCGCGGAAGAAATTCCTGCACGCGCGGACCAGGAGGTTGCTCCGGCGCGAGGAAAAAAGATCGCCGCGCGCGATGGCGACGGCGACCGGGTCGGCGATCTGCCCGTTCCGGCAATTACAAAAGGCGCAACCTTCATGTCCCCGCGCGTCCGCGCGCGCATGGCTGAATTGCAGCTAACAACTGCTGATCTCGCAGGAATCATGGGAACCGGCGCTGGCAACCGGGTAACGATCAAAGATCTCGAAGGTTTTCTGCACAAGCTGGAGAACCAGACGGTGCATGAAGCTTCAAAGATTCGCGCCGGAGTGGCCGATGCGATGCGTAGGAGTTGGACACGTCCCCTTTCAACGATCGGTTCATCAGTAAATCTGGATGCGGCGCTACAAGATCGGCAATCGCGCGATCCGAAACCCGGCCTCGGCCTTTACGCATTGCGCGCGCTCGCGCTTGCGGTGGCGAAAAATCCATCCGCGGCGGCGAAATTCATTGGAAACCGAGTGGTGCAATCAAACTCGATCGACGTGGGAATCGCTGTGGAAGCCGACGACGGAATCATGGTGCCAGTCATTCGTAACGCAGAGAGAACCTCGCTTGCCGATCTCACCACGAAATACAAAGAATTGATCGAACTCGCGCGACAGCGGCGGATTTCCCCCGATATGCAAGCTGGCGGCGTCGCCACTGTTTCCAACTTCGGAATTTTCGGAATGGAATGGGGCACGCCCATTCCTTTGCCCGATCAAACGTTGCTGCTCGGCCTTGGCGTCGGCAAAAAAGTTCCCTCGTGGGACGAAGCGAAGAACGAATTTGTCCCCAAAACCGAAGCGCAAATCACCTTAAGCTTCGACCATCGCAGCATCGACGGCGGCGGCGCGAGTCGTTTGCTCAAAGACATCATCGAACTGCTGGAGAGTCCCAAAGAACTGTAAGCCCCGTCTGCGTCATGCGGGCGTCCGCCGATATCAGCGGCATGAAATAATGAGCGCTGCAACTTCTTACATGATTGCTTCCGTTCAGCGCAGCGGAACGCATTTGCTTTGTAGCATCCTCCGAAGCACTGGCGTAGTTGGGTCGCCAGCGGAATATTTCATGTCCAAGCTCAGAGTAACCTGGGAACGACGCAGGGGCACATCATCTCGCGAAGCCTATTTGCAACACATCATACGGCAAAATACCGCAGCGAATGGAGTCTTTGGCGCTGTTGTGATGTGGAGTTATTTCGAACCAATGCTCCAGATGTTGCAGGAAATTCCTGCGTACAACAATCTTAATGGGGCACAGCTTCTGGCAACTGTTTTAAGCACGCCAAAATACATCTGGATGCGCCGTCGGAACCACGTCGAGCAGGCGGTGTCGTGGGAGATGGCATGCCGGACGGGTGTCTGGGCTCAAGGCGGCAAGGAGGAATTCCAGCCGCGCCCTGTCCCCAAATTTGATTTCAAAGCGATCGACGAATGGTGCAAACGGATCGCAGCACACGAAGCAGGTTGGGAGAATTATTTTCGAGAAAATCAGATTGAGCCTCTGGTTCTTTTTTACGAAGACGTTGTCGCTTCTCACCGCACTGCTGCGGAGCGCGTTCTGGAATTTTTACAATTGCCGATTCCGCCCGGTATGGAAATCCCACCACCAACCATTGAAAAGCAAGCCACTCGAATCTCCCAGGAGTGGACAGAAAGGTATCTCAAGCTCAAAAGAAAGAAGACCAACAGGCTTACTCGAATCATCGAGCGAATGCACATCTAAAGACTCCCGCAACCGCGCAGAGCCGCCAAAGAATCACTTGGTCGCTCTGCCTCTCAAAACGAATGCCAGAAGGATCACGAGAACGCAAACGACGGCCGTCGCACTTCCCCAAATGAGCCAGACTGGTCGATAAATCAGAGTTAGCCGTGCATGAGCGCCCGCTGGGATCTCAACAACTGGAAATAATCCGCGATAAGATGTGACGGGAAGCTTCCGACCGCCCAGCCATGCCTGGTATCCACGAAAATATGGACGCGAAAAAGTAAGCAGAGCGGGCCGATCGCCGGCAGGGACATCAATATCTGCGTTCACGAAATTTCGGGAGTCATTAATCCGTGAGATCGTCGCCAACACAAACTGCTCGTTAGGCCGTGAATCGATTGAGGTGACCGAGCGCACACGCGAGAACGGCGCGCTGCGCCGATGAAACACGTTTCCTTCATCGGTTGAAACGGCAAGTTCCCATTCAGAATCCGGCTGGGGTGCGATACTCACTTCTTGTGCAACTACGATGCCGTCCACGCCCATCAAAGCCAGCTCGCCATCTCTGCCGGCTTGATAATTCAGCAAATTGCTTCCTACGTCGGGATTAATTTCACCGTGAATGCTGGTTGCAAATTCGCGCGCGACACCTGCGGCGCGGACCGGGCTGTAGCCATTGACGAACCGCAATCCGGCCCACATCGAGGTGCTTCCCGGCCGTAGCGTTTGGCCGACTGGTTGCGGCTTGTTTACCGTAGCATAGGTAAGTTCCGCCCATGGATACACGCTGAGATAAAGCCGCTGCGGATCAAGTGGCGCAGGCTTGAGGAGTTCTTGAGAAAAATTGTATCTGGGAACTCCGCAGTTTGTCGGAATGCAGACATACGTGGCGAGCAACGCGCAAAAGGTGATCGCGGCCGGTGCCCAAAGTTGAAGATGGGAGCGACGTAGGATGAATGCCAAACAAACCCAAACCGAAGTCAATCCAACAAAAATCCAAGTGAGCGGGAAAGCGTAGGAACCAGTCGTGTGGAAGGTCAACCCGGCCACGCTTGTCAAAACGACGAGTCCAAGCGCCGCTGTAGCGGGGGTCGCTGACCCCGGCTTGAGCCGCAGCACCTCCGCCGCGCAGATTGCAAGTACGAGATGGAAAAATGGCAGCCAACGAAAACTCCAACGAAACATGCCAGCGGTCGGAGTCATGCAGAGTAAAAGCACGAGCAACAACAGTACGAGCTCCCATTTGATATGCCTAACGAGTTGGCGCGGACGCCAGATCATTGCGGCAACAAGCGCGGCGGGCGCAACCAACCCGCAAGCCAGTTCCGCAGCCGTGTGGGGAAGGTTGCGCGACGAAAAATCAGTCCAGTTCACGGTCCACGACGGCAGAATTAATCCCGGCAGCGCCGCAGGCGGAACGCGCCATTGCCAATGTGCTGCCGCTGACTGCAACTCGCGCGCCGATCCCTGGACCAGATCAAGAAGCGCCAGCCACGCGGGCGCGGAAAGGCCGAAACCGAGCACAAGTCCGATGAACAGCGGGATAATTGACAAAATATTGCGAGTTTGAGCCAGTGACTTGATCGACAACCACGCAATGAGAAGCAGCAGCATTAAGACGGTGTAGGGAAATCCACCTGTAACGAGGAGATAAACGAACGGCGCCGGCCAAAGCCATCGCCATCGACTCGTGGCACGGGCATCTTGCCCGCGAACTTCAGAAAATCGGCTGGAAGCCGATGCCACACCCAGAGCGCGCTCCGCACCCCACCATGCCCATGGCAACCATATGAATGCACCGAGCGCACCGAACCAATCGCTTGCTCCCCAGCAAATATTCCAACCGTTCAATGAGGCGATCAGCGCCACAAAAATCGACAGGGCGACCGAAAGACCCCGATCGCGAGCGAGCAAAAATGCACCAATCGCGAGTACAAAAAGGTGCGCGGTCGAAAGTGCGGCCGCCTGTTGTGGAAAGGAGAGCGGAAATTTCCAAATCAGAATAACCGCCGCATTCACAAACACCGAAAACGTTCCGTACTGAAATTCGCCCGCGAGATTACCGCAGACCCACGAATACGGACTCAGAATCGGCCAATGACCTTCGGACCAGCTGCGCGCCATGTCGGCGAACACTGGCAGCACCGACAATTCGTAATCGTCATTCCAAAAAACGAGCGGATTGTGCCAGAGCAGGATCAGGCAGAAGGCAACAACGAGTAATCCGGCCGAGAATGCGCCAATGATTGTAAAACGCGCGCGCGCAGAATCCATCCGCACTTTCTTGTCTCAACGTCCAACGTCCAACGTCCAACGCTCAACGCCCAACAGAAGTCGAAGCCACCGCCGGCTCTCTTTCAATTCCTTGAGGCAAACTTTTAGCTTATGAATAAAATCTTTGCGCGATTCGGCAGCTTCAACTTCGCCGTGGTTGCCATATGGCGATGTGCCACACCGAAGTAGCTGACCCGCGATATGGTTTGCAGCTCTTGTATTTGGCAGGGAATCAACGAGTCGGATTATCCGTGCGCTGAACTCGAGCAGTCGAAGTTCCAAGTCGAATCGCGGCTTACTTGCTAGTTGGGCGTTGGACGTTGAGCATTGGGCGTTGAGCGTTGTCGCCTTTGACCGGTAAACCCCATCGTCCTCGCGCACCCGAAGCCATTCAATAAATGGCGTTGGGCCTTCGGCGTTCCGCGTTTTCTTCACAGCACCACCGGTTTGCCCTCAGTCATTACGAGCACCTTTTGCTCGATTCCGTGCGTGCGTGCCGCTGCAAGCAATCGCTGCGGGGGTTCGTGGAGCGGCTCAAAACCGAGAGGGAACGTCCCGTAGTGCATCGGAATTAGCGTCTTGGCGCGCAGCTCCAGAAAAGCTCTTACCGCCTCTTCCGGGTTCATGTGAACTTCACGGCCAGTGGGCGCGTCGTAAGCCCCAATGGGAAGTAACGCCAGGTCGACACTGAAGCGCTCGCCAATTTCTTTGAAGCCTGGGAAATAAGCTGTGTCGCCACAATGAAAAATCGTGCGGCCATTCGACGCGATCACAAACCCACCGAAATCGCGGTGTAAATCCGCGAGGAACCGGGCGCCCCAATGGTGACATGGCGTAAGTGAAATCTTGAGCGGCCCGAGTTCGACCGTCTGCCAGTAGTCGAGTTCGTGCACGATGTGAAATCCGAGATCGTGGACCAGGTTTCCCACGCCCGTTGGAACGACGATCGGCTGGTTCGCGGCTACGCGCCGCAGCGTGCGCCGGTCGAGGTGATCAAAATGCGCATGCGTCACGAGTACGAAGTCAATCGAAGGCAAATGATGAATTTCGAAGCCCGGCTGTTTCAATCGTTTGATGACCTTGAGCCATTTCGACCAAATCGGATCGATCAAGATGTTGACCTCGTGCGTTTGGATCAGAAATGAGGCGTGACCGATCCAGGTAATGCAGATCTCGCCTTCGCGGATCTTCGGAAATTGCGGCGGCACGTATTCGCCGGATCGCTTCACGAACAGCGATGGAATTAAAACGCTCGTCAGGAAATTGCGTTTATGCCAGTCCGACCGCGGGCGCAATTTGACGCGGGTGGAATGCCGACCCACTGGAACGGGAGTATCGCCGCGTTGCGCCTGGCGAACAATATTTCGCCGTTTCTTTTTTGGAAAGCGGATTGGCACGGTTTTAGGATATGGGACAGTTACAAAGTGGAAAGCGTTAAAACGTTACAAACTTCAGACATGGCGACCACCGAGCGTTCGAGGCTATAAGCCTCTAACCTTTGACCTTGTAAGTTTGTACTTCCGGCGTTCAGTTAACCTCTTCACATGCGGAGTTGGAAGGTCTGCGTCACACTGTTTTTGATTTGTGCAGCCGCGATAGCATCCGAATCGCGCTTGCCGTTTGGCACTGTGTTCAAGGGACAGGACCAATTCAATCGGCTGGTTGGCAAGGCGAAAGCAGAGAATTGGAAATCACTATCAATCGGTGATCGGACTGCGGCGGTTGGAAAAGCGCTGGTCGGTACCCGCTATAAACATTTCACTCTCGAGATCGATAGCCGGGTCGAATCGCCTTCGGTAAATTTCTACGGGATGGATTGCTGGACGTTTTTCGAAACGGCACTCGGCTTTGCGCGAATGTTGAACGAACCAGAATCAAATTGGACTCCGGAACGTTTGCTGTACTACATCGAGATGGACCGGTATCGCGGCGGTCAGTGCACGGGCGATTATCTTTCCAGGCTGCACTACCTCGAAGACTGGCTTTACGATAACGATCGCCGCGGTTTGGTGGAAGATATGACGCGCCAGCTTGGCGGGCGCAGCGTTCCGCATTCTGCGCGAGAGATGAGCGTTGGCTGGCGGCATTATCGTTATCTTGCTTCGAATCGCTCGTTGCTCGGACCGCTTGCACGTATGGAAGCGAATGTATCGTCGCGGCCGCTTTATGAAGTTCCAAAAAGCCAGGTCGCCAGTATCGAGCCGAAATTGCGCAGCGGCGACGTTATAGGTGTGATTTCGCGCGAGCGAAACGGACTTCATTCGACAGCGCACGTGGGGCTGGCACTTCGCGCAGGCGATGGCGTTTTGCATTTCATGCACGCTTCCTCCCCCAGCAATTACGGCAAAGTTGTCGTGGACGACCAGCTCTCGAAGTACCTCTACCGGTACCGCTCCGACAGCGGAATCCTCGTCGCCCGACCTCTGCGTTAGGATTCGTCGAACTTATCCAGTTCGCCAAGCAACTTTTCCAGTCGTTCGACGGCCTCCTCGGCATCAATACCGTGTGCTTCGAGTGTTGCGTTTGCTCCGCAATCGAGGTTGGCGCGCAGAACCTCGATCAAGCTTGAAGCGGAATAACGGCCGTCAGCGGTGACAAGCCAGATTTCCGATCGAAAAGTCCTGACGTGTTTTACAAAGTGAGCGGCAGGCCGCGCGTGCAATCCCAGCTTGTTGATAACGCGCACTTCCCGCGACGCGAGAATGGGCACTCGCTTTCGCCCGAAGATCATGCCTGACTGGTACCCCAACGCCGATGCAGGAATTTTTCGATCGGCGAGAAGAAAATTTTGTCGGCCAGCAGACCGATGACGACGATCACGATCATGATGCCGATGACCTGTTCCATGGCGCTTAATTCGCGGCCGTAGTGTAGAAGCTGTCCGAGTCCAAAACCGGTCAGGATGGTCACGAAAATTTCGGCAGCCATAAGCGAACGCCACGCAAACGCCCAACCTTGTTTCATCCCGCTAACGATAAACGGAAGCGCCGCGGGCAGGATCACCTTGAACCACATGTGCAGACGCTTGGAGCCCATTGTCAAAGCAGCGCGACTGTAGATTGGCGGCACATTGCGCACGCCGGTTTCCGTCGCGATCACTACCGACCAAAGCGTGCCCATCACTACCACGAAAAGCATGGCGGCTTCCGTCTGTCCGAACCACAATAACGCGAGCGGGACCCAGCAGACACTCGGCAATGTCTGGAGACCGAGGGCTAGCGTTCCAATCGTGTCTTGCAACACCTTCCAACGCGCGGTCAGCAATCCCAACGGCAGTCCTACCACAAGTCCAATGATGTAGCCTATGAGCAATCGGCGCATCGTGACGATTATCGCTTTGGCCAGCGTTCCATCTACGGCAGCGCTTTCTAAATAAACTGCGACTTGCCGCGGCGACGGCAGGAGGACAGGCGACCAAATCTTTGCACGAAACAGCGCCTCCCAAATCAGCAGGAGAACGGCAAAAAAAAGTGCCGCCAACAAGAAGCGTTTCATTCTGCGATTGCGACCTCCGGTTGGCTATGACTCTTGAGCGCTTTCGTAATTTCGGTGGAGTGAACCGCGAGGTCGACACTGTTGATGTCACGCGGCCGAGGCAGGTCCACAGCAAACTCTTCTCGAATGCGACCGGGGCGCGGCGAAAAAACTATCACACGGTCGCCCAGACAAGCCGCCTCGCGGACGTTGTGCGTGACAAACACGATTGTTTTTTTCCGCGCTTTCCAAATTCGCTGAAGATCTCCATAGAGTTGCTCGCGAGTCAGCGCATCGAGAGCAGCAAACGGTTCATCCATCAGCAGCATGCGCGGATTCGGTGCCAGCGCGCGGGCAAGGGAGACCCGCTGCTTCATTCCACCAGAAAGCTCGTGAATATTGGCGCGCTCGAACCGGCTCAGACCGACCAGTTCGAGATAGTACTTCGCAACGTCGTGCCGATCTTTGTTTGTCAGATTCGGTTTGAGTTTGAGTCCAAACAGAACATTCCCAAACACGTTCAGCCACGGGAAGAGTGCCGGTTCCTGAAACATGACGAGACGCTCACGGCCTGGCCCGGTCACCGGTTGGCCATCAGTACACACCGTTCCGCTGTCGGGTTTTTCCAAGCCGGCAATGATGTTAAGCAATGTCGTTTTGCCACAGCCGCTGGCGCCAACGAGACAGACGAATTCTCCCTCAGCAACATTGAGGCTAACACGATCGAGCGCGAGGACTGCTCCGGATGCACCTTGGAAGCTTTTTGAAACGTCCTCGATCGCGAGTTTCGAGGGCGGAATGAGTTCGAGCTCCTCAGCAGCTGAGGAACGGCGGCGGTGTGCAATGTGCATTTACGGGATTTCGATCAGCTTCGACGTGTCTGTCGGCCCTTTCAAGAAACCCGCGTCTTTTCCATCCTGGACGGATTTCGCAATCAAATCACGGGATACTTCGCTTGTGAATTGAATCCGCTTCCATGCTTGCGCGACGGCATCCGGTGCGAAATCAGCGCGCGTTTCAGCTTTGAGTTCCTCGATCAATAACTTTTGCGCTTCTGCTTGATTCTGCTGGATCCATTTCGTTAACTCCACATTCGCGTCTGCGATTTTCTTAGCAAACTCGCGTCGGTCATGCAGGAACTTCACACTGGATACGAACCAAGTGGTGATAGTGTCCTTGTCGTCGAGAAAAACGCGCGCTTTCGCATCGCGCTCGAGACGAGTCACCCAGGGCTCGACTGTCCAAACGGCATCAACTCCGCCACTTTGAAAGAGTCCGAGTTGATCCGGGTTCGCGGTTGGGATTACCGTTACGTCACCGCCGGTTTGGGTGACGTTGAACCCGTGCGCTTTTAACCAGGCGCGGCAAGAAATGTCCTGCGTGTTACCGAGCTGCGGCGTGGCAATTTTTTTCCCGCGAAAATCCGCCGCCGTCTTGATAGGCGAATCAGCCTTCACCACGAGCGCCGCGCCGGCGTTTGCCGCGCCGGAAATGACACGGATCTCCTCCCCGTTTGACTTGAAGTACGCATTGAGTGCTGGACTCGGTCCGACATAGGTCACATCAAGCGATCTGGCGAAGATCGCTTCCATGGCTGATGGCCCCGCATTGTAGGTGAACCACTGGATCTCAACGTTCGGGCCGAGTCGCTCTTCAAACCAGCCTTTGCCTTGCCGCGAAAGAGCGTGTGCGATTACGCCCTGCGCATGAGTGATGTTTGGGAAATGGCCGAACCGAATTGTGGTTTTTTGTTCTGCGGTGGCAAACGATCCAAAACAAAGAATCGCTGCCGTTATCGCTGCTATTATCTTTTTCATATGGGATTTGGGAAATAAATGACGTGCTTAGGAATCGAAAAGCCCTTCAACCGCGGCCGGCTAAAACATCACTTGGATGCGACCGAGGACTTGATCGAACTCATCCTGGCCAAATTCAGGATTCGCCTGGCGAAAATCCGACCAGGTGTGAATATAATTCACCATCAGCTTGAGATCGTTCCCGTGAATGTAGTAATTGAGGCCGCCCAGGATAGAATAGAGGCCGTCGTCACCCTTTTGTCCGGGGTTTAAATCTTGCCACTGAACCACGGCTTGAAGCTTGTTCGGGATCAGGAAATAACCTGCCGTTACGTAGTACCCGTCGGTCGTAAAGTCGGCGAACCCTGGAGGCACTCCGTTCACGGTGCGACCGTTGACGTGTTCCTGGAGGTATTCCCCGATTAAATCAAACGGCCCCAGTTTGAGCCACGCATCCACGCTCCAGGCCGTTCTTTCATCGGCGCCCGGAAGCGTAAACGGTGAGAGCGAGCCATCGGAGTTTACCAACAGGTTCCCCGATTGTGAGATATTTGTGCCCTTGTCATCGCGGCTGTTGAGAACGTCAGCGCCAAGTTTGAGAAAAGATCCCTTACCGAAAACGTCTTTGAACAAGGTCGACTCCAGACGGCCGACATACATGAAGTTATTGTTGTCGTTAACGGTCGTGTTCTTGCCGTTTCCATTGAAGATGCCGGCGTAATAGGTCAGCAAATCCTTCTGCTCAGGCCAAATATTGGTGAAAGGCATTCCCCAAAGCTGAACACCGATCTGCCGATCCGGTGTAATGGCGCCGGTCGGCAAAGTGCGTTCGATAGTGTACAGAGACGTATCTGGAGTAAGCTGGTCCAATCCGAATGGCGCTTTCCATTGACCAATCTTGATTTGCGCTGCAGGAAACTGATGCCAGTTGAGCCAGATGTCTGTGCCCGAAAATGCCGTGCGATTGTTGTTGGTGCCGTCATTCTGGCCAAAATCGCCTTCCATCTTGAAATCGAATTGCTCTGCAAAATCGCCGGTTAGATTGACCCGCGCCCGGCGCAGCCTGAAACGGTCTTTGATTGCACTTTGACCAAAATTTCCGTTGAAAGCGAAGGCGTCGCTGTCCTCAAAGTTGACTTGAATGAACCCGCCCAGCACCAGCTTAATTTCTGATCCGCGCTGCAGCACAAACAGAGGCGGTTTCTCGGGTGCGGGAACGGCTTGCTCGACATACGTTTTTCCATCGTGAGTTATCTTGGTTTTGAATTTGCTGTTCGGCGCAGTGGCCGTTTGTTGTTTCAAGCTCCGAACTTCTGCTTCCAGTTCAGTGTTGCGCTTTTGCAGTTGTTCCACTGCGCGTTCGAGCTTCTCCAGCCTATCGGATTCCGAAGCGCTCTGGATAGTTAGCGGCTGGATGGCAGCGAGTACGATCGCAAGCAGCGCGATTTTTCTAGTTGAACAATGTTTGGTGACTAACATGATTCTCTCCTACTTCACCGCACGTTTGGCGGATGATTGTTGGTTTCGCTCCCTGACGACCCTGAAAAGCGATTGCGTGCCGCGCCTCTTCGCTTGCTGCGAATTGCCTCCTTTCTTTGGGGTGACACCGATGTAAGCGGAATCGATCGGTGCGAAAAAGGCGGCGTAACTTTGTCGCGTCGATATTTACGAAGGGTGATCTCGACGATGTCTGCGAGCGTGTAACGATCCAGAATTGTGCTGATGGCGTTTCGCACGTCGAACATCAACAGCCGCAGCCCGCAATGAATCTCATCCGGGCATGAGCAGCGCTCGTAGGACATTTGGCTAACGCATCGGATCGGCGCCAAAGGGCCGTCGATTAACCGAATAACCTCGCCGAATTTGATCCGGTTCATCGGACGCGCGAGAGAGTACCCACCGAATTTTCCGCGTCTGCTTGCCACGTAGCCGGCGGATTTTAGCTGCGTAAAAATCTGCTCAAGGAATTTGGTCGGCAGCTTTTCTTTTGAGGCAAGCTCGCTGATCTGAAGCATAGGCCAGCCGAGCTCGGACGCGATCCCCAGGTCAATGAGAGCGCGCAACGCGTACTCGCCACGTTTGGAAAGCTTCATTTATGAGTGTCTCGGTGGAACTGTTGCAAAATCCCGGTTTTCGGTTTTTTCTGTTGAATGTCTACTAGATTGATATGGTTTTGATACCATACTGCAACGGTAGGAAATCAAGGTTCAAGTATTTTTTAATCGCATCGCAGAATCTTTTTGGCGGTATGGCAGTGGCGCTAGCCATACCCAGGGATTTACGGATGCATCTGGCGCAGATTTGCGCCGATCGCAGCTAAAGATCCGAAACTGCCGCGGCTGAAGCGACGGACGTTGCGCGTAATCAGCCGGTATAGCCGAACTGCCGGTCGAGTTCCCTTATTGCAGCTGCGGCAAATTGTTGGTCCTCGGCGGACAGATATTCGCGATACCCTCCGACTTTTCCGCGGCGCACCTTGAACGATTCTGGATCGCGCACATCGCCCGGATGCAGAATGTTTGAATCAAAGGCTCTTGCGGCCTCGAGCTTTTGCATGTTCTCGAAGCTGGAAAACTCGAGCGCCTCCTGGAAACTATTCGCGTCGGGCGACGATTCACCAAGCACCGCAAGGAGGTCGCGGAAATGTTCGGCCGGCGAGGCGCGCAGTGCTTCGTATCGGACGAGGGTGAAATTGTCACGCTGAGAGAACTCGTTAAGCCAATCGTTCATGGGTTTAACGATGGCGCGCAAGCCAAACTTTTCGTCGCGCAACATTTCGCCCACAGTCTTTTGCTTGAGACTAACCGGGGCGTTCGGATCGCGCCGTGTCAGCTGCAAGTAGAGAGAAACGAAACAATCACGCGGATCTCGGGCGAGCAGGATGATCTTTGCCCGGCCAAGCTCGCGTCGCGGGACCAGATATTTGCCGCGGATTCTGTCCCACCAATCGCCTTTGGTGCGATGCTCAAAAAGATCATGAGAAAAGACAACCCGCGGAAAACCGGGCAAAGCGTAACGTCCCGGACGCAACGTGAACTCAAGGCCGAAGCGTCGGCAGAAGTAAGCGCAAAGAAATGCCCGAAGCCACGTGCGGCCACTCTTCGGGATGGAGAGAATGATGGCGTCACCGCCTGAAAGTTCCCGCGCGCGACTGCTAAAGTTGCGTCGGGTCCACGTCGAATTTGTTAGGCGAAATCGCCACCGCGCACTGCGCTGGCTGCTACCTGGAAAGCCAGACTCCGCCGCCGGCACGTTTTCCTTGTAATCGGCCTTCGGTTCCGACGGTGCACCGACCAAAGATTCAGATGTGATTTCAATCGCCATTCTACGGGGGACCCTCCGACTGCTTGCATAAGACTGCAACCAGAGGTAATTGTTCAAGCACAAATTATTTTGGGGGCGTACTGGCTTCGACTCATTGTTGGAAGCGCAGACGGCATGTCGAGGATGGTTCGTTGGCCTCGTTAAAAATCGGACCAAACAAATAAACGCAGACAACGAAGGTCTCGCTCTCGCGGCTTAATTGACCGCGACGTTTTCGCAGTGACGCCTGCTAGCGGCGAAAACGTGGACAGCAGGCTGGCGAGTCGGCGGAGCGACCGCGCCGGTTCGTGAATCGATTTCGTGGACGCTCGGGAGCTGGCAGTGCGCCGGCGCATGGTTTGGCTCCTCAGAACCTTTCGCCGGATAAACGTGTAGATGTTTGCGCCGATAGCGGCGAGGACAGGGGTTCGACTCCCCTCGCCTCCACTTTCGCTCTTGGAACGAAAGTGTCCGCCGTAGCCTTGGCGAAGGCGGGCGGTACTTTGAGCGGTAGCAAACAGCATTCGCATCCATTAGGCCTCGAAGACACAAACCTGATCGTACTGACCGAGGGTCCAATACATTTGCTAAAAGCAGCGGTGCTTGAAGAAGGCTCGATAAACTCGCGCGTCACTGCTTACTTGCTTTCAACCATCCGCTCCAAACGCGTGGTCGGCCATTTGGATTCGCGCGAGCATAACCATAAAAAGCACGGATGAATTCCGCGCGCTTTGCCGCGTAAGGAGCCTTCCAATTTTCGGGTTCATCAGGCTGAAGCACGTCGTAGCCGTGACTCAGGATTTTTTGGCGGTAAACGATGTCCTCCAGCGACATGCGGCTGGCGTTTCGCAGCATATCGTACAACACCATGAAGGTGGTCGTTCGTCCCAGGCCAGCTTCGCAATGAAAATGCGCCCACGCATTTTCTGGAAGAGCGCGGACCGCGAGAATAAATCGGTCCACTTCATCATCGAGCGGTCGCGTGTGATCGGTGATGGTGATGCGGACATAACTCGCGCCAGCGGGTTGAACAACATCGCGCTCAATGTTCGCACGCTCGACAGTCACTTGTTGCGGTGGGACGGAATTGGCGTTGCCGTGTTTCACCGGATGACCCGGCCGAACATCAATTTTGCTCCCACGCGTAAGCGATGCCACTCGAGCAGCTTCATCGGCTTGAATTTCGCTCTGACTTCGACCGACGTTTGACCAATCGCGCGACGCATACCAGCTGACAGGCAGACCGTTCACGAATATGTGCGTTTCCTGGCGCAAATCGAAAACGGTTACAGGTCCACGCGTTCGGGCGAGCACAAGCTTTAGACCCTCAGGAGTAAATTCGCCGCTGCCCGATGCCCGCAGATCACGCAACCCGAGTATTGCACCAGGAGCTTCGCCTGTCCCTGGCGTAAGAGGGTCATCAGTAGTACGCCAGTTCCGAGGCGGATCGTTGGCCAGCTTCAGGTCGATGTCCCAAATCAACACCGGCGTGTCGGGAGAACGAACCGGCTGATTTTTTTGGGCAACATCGGAAGCCAGAAGACCGACAGTCCAGAGGACAAAAGCGAATGCGAAGCGCCCGCCGCGAGGCAAACGCTTGAGAAAATTCATCAGAGCGGTGCTGAACGCTGCTGATCGGGCAGTTATGATCGGGGCGCGAGCCGGCCGGCAGTGGTCGTTTGTTGAATCACCTCGCGACGAAGCGCACTTGTATCGCGACCCCTCGCGCGCGTCCACCACAGGACAATAGGCGAAGCGATGAAGATGGACGAATACGTTCCGACGATGACGCCGATAAGAAAGGAGAACGCGAAGTCATTCAGCACCGGGCCGCCAAAGAAATACAGCGCGAGCACCGTCAACAAAACCGTGCCTCCGGTGAGGATCGTTCGCGAAAGCGTTTCATTAATTGACGTATTCATAACTTCCGCGACCGATCCCGACAATCGATCGCGCAAGCCACTGCGAATGCGGTCGAAAACGACAATCTTATCGTTGATCGAGTAACCGGCGATCGTCAGGACGGCAGCCACCATAATCAAGGAAAGCTCACGCCCGCTGAGGCAGAAGATGCCGATCGTAATTATAAGGTCGTGGGCCAACGCGGCCAGTGCACCCACGGCAAACGACGTTGCAAAGCGGAAACTCATGTACACGAAAATTCCCAGCAGCCCAAGCGCGAGAGCCAGCGCGCTCTTTGTCGCGAGTTCTTTTCCGACTAGCGCGCCGACATGATCTGTCTGTTCGAACTTCAGACCTGCTGTTGGCAACGCTTCGCTCAGCCGCGCTTTGATTTTATCGGCGGCACCTGAATCAGCTCGAATGCTGATGAGATCGCGATTCGCCACCTTTTCCGATTGAATAACACTGTTTTGAAATCCGGTATGGGCCAGCGCTCCGCGTACTTCATCAGGGGTCAGCTTGTGCGCCGCAGAAATCACGATTAAGTCGCCGCCTCTAAAATCGGCCCCGAGAGTGCGCTCACCCTTTATGAAAAAGACACCAAGACACAGAAGGGTGGCCACCGCAGATATCGTTACGAACTTGGGTGCGTTTCCAAGAAAATCGAACCCCTTTGAACGAATGAGGTGAAGCATGGACACGCGCTTAAGCCAGCCGAGTGCGAATGCCCAGGAAAAACAGGTGTACGTGACCAGCAGTGACGAAAACATCGACGCCACGATGCCGATTGTCAGCGTCAGTGCGAAGCCTTTCACCGGTCCACTCGCCAGCCAGAAAAGAATTGCCGCCGTAAGAAACTGCGTGACGTGCGCGTCGAAGATTGCGCTGAATGCTTTCCGGTACGACGTGTCGATGGCTGACCGCAGGGATTTCTGGTTAATTTCATCCCGAAGCCGTTCGTAGATCAGAACATTCGCGTCCACCGCGATTCCCAAGCTAAGAATAAGGCCAGCAATACCGGGAAGTGTCAGGACGCTGTTAAACATGCCCAACACGCCAACCACCATGACGCAGTTGATCCCCAAAGCGATATCCGCGATCAGACCGACCAACCGGTAATAAATGATCATGAACACGACGACCAGGATGAAGCCGGCAATTCCTGAATAGATGCCGCTCTTGATCGAGTCGCTGCCGAGGCTCGCTGAGACCTGCCGCTCTTCTTCAATTTTTACCGGGGTTTGCAGTGGATTCTCCAACACGCTCGCAAGATTGCGGGCTTCGGGTTCGTCCATTCGCCCGCCACTGATCACCGCGTTACCGCCGTAAATGGCAGTCCTGATAACAGGCGCGGATTGAATGTCGTTATCGAGGACAATCGCGAAACGATGACCCACGTTTGCTTCAGTGATTTGACCGAAGGTTTTGGCGCCTTCAGTGTCGAACCTGAGTGTGACTTCCCATCCTTCCTGACCGTATCCGGCAGCCGCTTGCGAAACATGGTTGCCGCCGAGATCGGCTTTCTTTTTGACGAGCAAACGTTCTTCGATCGGCTTTTCGCCCTCCACTTGTTGTTTGTAAGTTTCGATCCGGTATTCTGGCGGAATCACTTCCTTTCCTTCATCAATCGCTTTCAAGCGTTGACCGTTGTCGGGATACACCATGCGGAACTCAAGCTTGGCTACGCGTGAAAGTTGCTTGCGCGCCTCCTCGATATTGGCAGCGTCGAGACCCGGGATTTGCACCAGAATACGATCATTACCTTGTGGAGTGATAATCGGTTCGCTTACCCCAAAAACGTCGACACGCTTACGGATCGCTTCGATGGCTTGATCCACCATCGATTTTGTAATTGGCCGTTTTCCGCCGTCCGCGCTTGGGGGCGGCTCGAGCCGAATCAGAAATGAAGTGCCGCCTTGAAGGTCGAGACCAAGATGGATCTTCCCGCGGCGAATTATTGTTCCATCCGGTCGCTTTTCATCGAAAGGCGGATAGGTCGACCAAAGGCAAAATGCAGTGACAATTATTGTGAGCACCGTCCCCAGAATGCGGCGCAATCGATCGCTTTCGGTCGCGAAATACCAGCCGAACAGCACCAATATGCCGAGGCCGATAAAAAAAGTGAGCACTGGGGTCATGGAATTTTCGATTTTCGATTTTCGATTTTCGATTTCCTCATCGGCGTCGCTTCCTCAGCCCGGCTTAATAACGCCGGACACGTTTTACTTTACGCTTCTTTCAGGACGTTGGTAATCGCCGATTTGTCGATCTCAATTTTTACGTTGTCAGCCACTTTCACGAGGACGGTAGTCTCTTTCACGTTCGAAATCAGACCGTGAATGCCGGCGTTGGTCACTACACGGTCACCAGTTTTCAACGCTGCGATCAATTTCTGTTGCTGTTCCTGCCGCTTCTTTTGCGGCCGAATCATCACAAAATACATGATGATGAAAATGAAAATGAGCGGGACGAAAAATGAGCCAATGCCGCCACCCGGCATAGGTCCAGGCGATCCCGTTTGAGCTTGAGCAAGAATCATGCAGAGCATACCGAAAATTGGAGAGCCGCACCTTAAGCACGAACGCGTCCGCTGCAATCGTTCTTTCGCACTACTCGTGTTTTAACGAGAGGATCCACAGTTCGGGTGAAATTCTTAGTTCGCGTGCTAAACTCTGGCGCGGAAACGAGTTTTGGGGGTATAGCTCTTTTGGGGGTATAGCTCAGCTGGTAGAGCGTCTCGTTCGCAATGAGAAGGCCAGGGGTTCGAATCCCCTTACCTCCAGTCTTCGCTCGCGTCGCCGACGAGAGCGGGACTGTCGCGCCGAAGCTTTAGCGAAGGCGGACATCTTTTGTCTTCCCCACATCAGCGCAGCGAGCTACGACTCGGCAAGCCAAGGGTTAGAATGGCAAAGTTCTTTTACGTTTACATTCTTCAAAGTCATGTGGATCCGGAACGGTTCTATTCAGGCCTGACTGACGACTTGCCCATGAGGCTGAAGCGTCACAATTCAGGGCAAGTTCTCCACACAGCCAAATGGAAACCTTGGCGCTTGAAAACTTACGTTGGATTTTCTGACCGATCTCGGGCAGTGCAATTTGAGCGATATCTAAAATCATCATCTGGTCGCGCCTTTCTTAAAAAGCGCCTTTGAGAACCCAAGGCATCTGTCGCGCCGGATGTCGCCGCGGCGACCGAAGTCGGACAGCTTTCATCGTGCAACATAAACGCAGCGAGCTACGATTCTGAAAGAATTAACCAGGCGAATCGCCATTGATGAGTTGCTCAGACGCGCCCGGTTTCTGCGCGACCACAATCATGCTCTTCCAAAGAAAAGGTAATCGACCCGCTCCGATGAACCGAACGATGCGGAAACCGCTTTCGTTCAACAATTGAGACAACGTCTTGTACGACCAGAACTTGATGTGGCCGCCTTCCCAGAATGGGCTGAGATGGGCGTCCCAACTGTTGGTGAGTGCAAGGCAAAGGTTCTTCAGGTAGCCGTGATACGGAGTACTGATGATCAGGTGCCCTCCAGGCCGAAGCAGTTGCTTTGCGAATCGAGGCAGATTGAAAGGTCTCACCAAATGCTCGATGACCTCGGTGGCGATCGCCACGTCAAAGTTCTCGTTGCCAATCACAGAGGGATCGTCATCCACTCCCAACCTGTGAAATACCAATCCGGGTGCTCCAGGCTGTGCTGAGTGAAGGATCTCAGCGCATGGCTCGCAACCGACGACTTCGTATCCGCGGCTCGCAAGCTCGCGACATAGCGCACCACTACCGCAGCCAATATCGACGATGCGCCGCGCGCGCAACGCCTCACACAGACTGATGACGTGCTTCCACAGATAGCCCTCCGTGTGCTGCGCCCCCGCGGGTCCGCAGTCACAATCGGCTCGACAATCCATGATACACTCAACTGACGCCAATGCGTATTAACTGCACGACTATCAGGCTCATCGCTGCGTTTTAGCTCGTGCGTGCGCTTTTATCTCACGTTCCTTCAAGACAATTAGCCATTCGTACCACGCGAGTAGTCGACAATACGTAAAGCCGATCTTGCCGTCCAGAATTCCGGCGCGAAACAGGTACATGTAGATGAATCGAATAGTTGGTCTGCCGGGTAAGCGCCTGAAGATTCTTTTGGCGGCTCGGCGCCGGCGATCGGTTTCAGCACTTAAAAGATCCAGGATCGGAACATCGTCATCAGTGTAGCCGTAAACGTTTTGCTGTGCTTCAGCAGTCGAATATCGGTTATGTCTCTCGATCCAATCGGACAGTCCCTTCGAAAAGTTAAGATGCAAAAGCGAAGACTTTAATGTGCCAATGCGGCTCGGCTCGAGTGTTTCCCGTTGACCGTGACCCACCTGTTTGAAGCGCAATGCTTGCTTTCGTCCAAAACGAACTTGATACCACGGGAAAAGCCCGGCATGCCGCAGAAATTTGCCGCAAAAAATCAGCTTCGAGGAAACACGGTACGCATCTTTGTCGCCGAGCGCGGCTCCCTGCAGCTCTGCTCTTAATTCGGGAGTAACGATTTCGTCTGCATCGAGATGAAGCATCCATTCGTATTTAAGATTTCCTTGTTCACTGGCAAAATTTCGTTGAGACGAAAAATCATCGAATGCTCGTTGAATTACACGTGCTCCGCACCGTTTTGAAATTTCAACAGTGCGATCCTCGCTGAAGGAATCGACTACGAGGATATCGTCGCTCCATGATACGGAATCCAGGCAACGCCCAATGTTTGTTTCTTCATTGTGCGTCAGGATGATAACGGAGATCATTTTTCAAACCGAGCGGTCAGCAGACTACGCGGATTTAAACGGACACAAAACCGAATCTGAAACAAGTTCCTGCGAAGGCATCAGGATTACAGGCACATCAAAAGAATGGTGCTCGAGCTGCAAGACCGCGCATTCATTGCTGTGCCTGCACCCGCTGCGCTGCGTTGGGCGAAGGGCGGGCGGGCGCTGCCAGTTCAAGCGGCTTACTTGGAGAAATTGAGGTATCGAATTCCGCTTGCTAAAAATTACGTAAACAAGATGATTAGCGACCCGTGGATCCGGATCAACCTCCTGCCCTTCGCCCGTCGCACGGTCGTTTCAATACGACACGCTGGAGCGTTGTGCTTTCCTGCGTCGACGCGGACGGCGACACGCAAAAGATGCACACGGCACTGGCGGAACTTTGCAAAATATACTGGCGACCGGTCTTCGCGTTCATTCGCCGCCAGGGACATTCGCCTTCGGACGCCCAAGACCTGACACAAGATTTTTTTGTCATGGTGCTTAAAGGTCAGCTTCTGCAGCGCGCCAATCCAGCTCGCGGGCGGTTCCGTTCGCTGGTGCTCAAAGCGCTGGACAACTTTTTGCGCGATGCGGAAGCGAAGCGTACCGCGCGGAAACGCGGTGGCGACGTGCAATTTGTTTCCTGGGACGATTGGATGTCCGAGGCGCCATCGCATTTCTCGATTTCTCAGCAGGAATCAAATCGATGGTCTGCGGAGCAGATTTTCGATGTGCGCTGGGCGGCCACGGTAGTCGAGCGTGCCTTAAGCCGACTGGGCGAGGAATGCGAGAGGCGCGGGCGCCGGCGCGTTTTCGATATGCTAAGTCCGTGTCTGGCGGCAGAGCGGAACAATGTTTCTTATTCCAAATTCTCAAAAGCGCTCGCTATTCCCGAAGCCTCGGTAAAGCGCCTCGTCCACCAGATGCGGGTTCGTTACCGCGATCTGCTTCGGGAAGAAGTCGGTCTGACTGTCGAGAAATCCGATGAAATCGACGATGAACTCCGTTACTTATGCGCCGCGTTGAGTGCAACGGAATAGCTCCTAATCCGAAACAATCTTCACGCGCATTCCGCAGTTCACGCCAATTAATGCGGACTAATCCGAAAACGTCGTTGTAGATATCGCGCGATCAGCTGGTTAAGCGCAATTTTTTCCAGAACTTCGCCTTCAAATTCCCGGAGAAACATAGAGGACACGCCGGCGCTCGCCCTCGGTGAAGCGTCACAGTTTGTAACTTTGTAACTCTTTGATTTAAGGTGCTAATGGATGGCAGCCCAGTTTCGGTCTCTCGACATGAGCCTCTATTCTGTCCGCGATGTGGAACGGAATGGCGTCTCAAACGTGGGCTTTGTGTGGTTTGCCTGCTCTCATGCGGTTTGGATGGCGAGATGCACGATGGGCAAACACTCAACGATGTGCTCGATCAAATCGATATGAGCGACGTCGACTGACGCGCGGGCAATTACCAAATCCTTGTGGTGAAATAGCGCGCAGATCCGAAATCGCTGCGTGCCGCAATTCAGGCAATTTTCGCCAAGCGATTCGAACACGCACACCTTCGTCCTTTGAGCCCGAGTGCCGCACCGTTGTGAATATCTTGTTAACAAATTTGAAAGATTTTTTTGGGTTTTCTGTTGCAATGTTTGCATCCCTCTCTAGTCTTTTCGCCTTCCAATGAGTTCCCCCTGTACTTCCATTTCAGGGCGTGTCCAAAAGGAACCAGTCGCTTGTCCGCAGTGCGGCTCGGAATCACGCATCAAACGCGGCCTTTGCCTGAGCTGTCTGCTCTCTCAAGGCCTTCCCGAGGAAACTCCGGCGGGGATAAGTCAAAACGGCGAGGGCAAGAACGCCCAGACGCTCGAGGATGTTCTCGGCCAAATTGACTTGCAGGACGCTGACTGGCGACTGGGCAATTATCAGATTCTGGAAGAGGTCGGGCGTGGCGGGATGGGCGTGATTTATCGCGCGCGGCAACGGCACTCGCGCCGCATCGTTGCGCTAAAGCGCATCCTTGCCTATCACGCGGATTCGCCGGAGACGCTGGAGCGTTTCCGGCGCGAAGCAGAGGCGGCGGCACACCTGGATCATTCAAATATTCTGCCCATTTATGAAGTGGGTCAGGGCGAAGACGAGCTTCCGTTCTTTAGTATGAAGTTTGCCGCTGGCGGCAGCCTGGTGGAGGCCGCAGAGCCTCTGCGTGAGGAACCGCGTCGTGCCGCGGCATTGATGGCTAAAGTCTCCCGTGCGGTTCAATACGCCCATGGCAGAGGCATCCTGCATCGCGATCTCAAGCCGGCGAATATTCTGCTCGATGGCCATGGCGAACCAATGGTGAGCGATTTCGGTCTGGCCACATGGCTCGATAGCGTCAGCGATCTCACTCACAGCCTGACTATCTTCGGCACGCCCGGTTACATAGCCCCTGAGCAGGCAAACCCGGCACTGGCCAAAACAGCCAAGCTTACGCCTGCGGCTGATGTCTACAGTCTAGGCGCGATCTTGTTCGATCTTTTGACCGGGCGCCCGCCATTTTTAGGCGAGCACGCATTGGCGGTGATCCAGCAGGCGAGTCAAAACCCGGCGCCCAAATTGCGTTCGCTTGTGCCAGCGCTTGACAAAGATCTGGAAACAATCTGCGCAAAATGTTTGCAGCGCGATCCGGCTGCTCGCTATTGCTCCGCAGGCGCTTTGGCAGAAGACCTTGAACGGTGGCTGGATGGGCGGTCGATTGTCGCGCGCCCTGTTTCGCCGCCCGCGCAGCTCTGGCGCTGGTCGCGAAGGAATCCGATTGTTGCAGGAATGGCTGCGCTCTTACTGGCACTAGGATCAGGACTCGGCGTGATGATTTGGCAGAGCGAAATGGCCAGCCCGATAACGGCAGGTGGCATTGCCGTCCTGCCTTTTGAAAGTCTGGCTCCAAGTAAAACAAACGCATTTTTTGCCGACGGCGTTTACGACGGTGTTTCTACCAAGCTGGCGAAGATTGCTAATCTGAAGGTCATCAGCCACAACAGCGTAGCAAAATATCGTGGCATGCACGATGCGCGGGAAATCGGCCGCGCATTGAATGTAGCCTACGTTTTTGAGGGAAGCGTGCGCAGGGAAGCGGGCAGGATCCATCTTGACGCCCGGTTAATCGATACCCGCACCGGCTCACACATATGGGCGGAAAAATACGACCGGGAAGTGACAGATGTGTTCGCACTCCAAACCGAGATTGCGCAAAAGGTCGCAAATCGGCTTGGAGCCCAGGTTTCGTCTGTCGAGAAAGCCGCAATTCAAGAGCCACCTACCACGGATCTTGTTGCTTACGACGCGTACTTGCGGGCCAAGGACCTAATCAATGAAAGTACGTTCAGCCCGCGAGCAAAAGAAGATTTGTTCCAAGCGGTGGAATTACTTACTCAGGCAGTCGCCCGCGATCCTTCCTTCTTCAATGCCTATTGTGAGCTCGCCGCAGCGCACGACAAAATTTATTTCCTCGGCTTCGATCACAGTAAAGAGCGCCTTCAATTGGCCGAGAGAACCATTCAATTCGTTCGTGAAGCGCGCCCCGATTCTGGAGAGACACATTTGGCGCTTGCTCATCACCTGTATTGGGCCTACCGCGATTACGACCAGGCCAAAGCAGAGCTGGCCATGGCAAGGCGCTCGCTGCCGAACGAACCACGAATTCCTCTTCTAACGGGCTACATTGACCGGCGGCAAGGCCACTGGGAGAAATCCGTGGAGGAAATGAAACAGGCACTGGAGTTGGACCCGCACAATTTCTCCATACTCCAGCAAATCTCTCTTAGCTACCAAGCCTTGCGTCGCTACGAGGAGGCGCTATCCACACTGGACAGCGCGCTGGCGATAGCACCAAAGGATGTGAACAGCAGGGTCCGACGGGCATGGGTTGCCGCGGAATGGCGCGCAGACGTGAAACCTCTGCATACGACGATTGAGACGGTGCTCGCCGATGACCCGAGCGCGCCTCCCGTGATTGTTTACATGTGGTTCGACCTTGTCTTACGCGAGCGCGATCCCGCGGCAGCGGAACGGGTGCTAGCCGCCATGCCGGCCGGCGGCTGCTACGACGAAAATATTCCGTTTCCTACCAGTTGGTGTGAGGGTCTTGGTGCCCGGCTC
>Ga0207697_10000048_pt1 | contig 47739 bp, 44 predicted proteins | sample KBSSwiS5withPhiX_FD_184293 | JGI IMG/M metagenome (GOLD analysis project Ga0207697, IMG submission 184293) | Switchgrass rhizosphere microbial communities from Kellogg Biological Station, Michigan, USA, with PhiX - S5 (SPAdes) (version 2) | ecosystem: Host-associated > Plants > Roots >... | reverse complement strand
GTTGATTACGCGACTCATCGCCATCATTCCCGCGGTGCTCATCATCGGTATTTTCGGTGAAGGCAAGACCACGGAATTGCTCGTTGCCAGTCAGGTCGTGTTGAGCATGCAGCTCGGTTTTGCCGTTTGGCCTTTGATGCGGTTTACGGGGGAAAAGGCGAAAATGGGCGAGTTTGCCAACCGTCTCTGGGTGAAAATTCTGGGCTGGACGGCAGCCGGCATTATCATTGTGCTTAACGTGAAACTGCTCTTCGATATCTTTATGCCAGACGCGGTTCGTAAAGCATTCTATGGGTTCATGGGTTTGCCAATGCCTGAATAAATCAAAGACAAAGCACGAATGACGAATGTCGAAAGAAAATTGGAAGCCCGAATAACGAAGGAGATGTCGCTCTTGCGTTTTGGATTTCTGGCTTTGTCATTCCTTCGAGCTTCGTCATTCGTCATTCGTCATTCGTCTCATGTATAAGCACATCCTCATCCCGCTCGAGAACAGCCCAGCCGATGAGACCATCCTTAGCCATATCAAGCCGCTTGCCCGGATGACCGGCGCGAAGCTGCTCCTGGTTCACGTGGCCGATGGCTGGGTGGCGCGCAATTTCGATCAGCTGAAACTTGCAGAAAGCGACGAAATGAAGCAGGACCGCCTTTACTTGGAAAAACGCAGCCGCGAACTGGCCGGAGAAGGTTTTTCCTGCGACGCTGTCCTGGCGTTGGGGGAACCCTCAGACGAGATCATCAAACTCGCTCGCGAGAAAGATGTCGATCTGATCGCGATGACCACGCATGGCCACCGGTTCATCAGCGACATTCTCTACGGCGCTACGGCGGACAAAGTGCGCCACGAAGTCGATGTGCCTGTGCTACTATTGAAACTGAAGGCATAAGGTTCTGAAGCCTGAGCGAGACAAGAAGAAAGAGCCGCGAACAAAATGGAGGCCAGCGCGACCATCCTAACCCGTATCGAGAGCGAGAGCGTGGGATCGCCTACCCACGAGAAAGCCATCACGGAAGTGTTGAACGCGATCAATGGCGTTCAAGAAGTGATTATCGAGAATGGAGCTATCCACGTCACTGCAAAGAAAGGTCAGAGCTTCCTATTGACGCTGCTTTAGGAGCGAAATGGGACTAGTTATTATCTGGCATAGGTCACGCGCCAGATGGTGCCGTTGCCGTCTTCGCTAATGAGAAGACTGCCGTCTTTAGCAACGGTGATGCCGACCGGGCGACCCCAGACTTTGCCCTCAGGGGTGACAAAGCCGGTTACGAAATCTTCGTATTCGCCGAGGGCTTTGCCGGTGGAATGATCGAACGGGACACGCACCACTTTGTAGCCCGTGCGTTTGACCCGGTTCCATGAGCCGTGAAACGCGGCAAAGATGTCGCCTTTGTATTCGGACGGAAATTGGTCGCCGATGTAAAAACACAAGTTGAGCGAGGCCGAATGCGCCATCACCAGTACATCCGGAACGATGACCTCGTCGGCGAGCTCGGGATGTTTGCCCTTGTGGCGCGGATCGGGGTGATTACCGATGTAAAACCACGGCCAACCGTAAAAGCCGCCGAGTTTCACACTGCTGATGTAGTCAGGAGGTAAATCTTCGCCGATCTCGTCGCGTTCATTGGTGCTCATCCAGAGCTCGTTTGTACCGGGGCGGAACGCGATCCCGATGGCGTTCCGGATTCCCCATGCATAAACCTTTTGCCCGGTTCCGTCCGGATTAAACTCGAAAATGCGCGCGCGATTTTCCTCCGCGGCGCTATCGGACACATTCGAGCGCGAACCGATCGACACATACATCTTCTTGCCATCGGGCGAGAAAACGATGTCGCGCGTCCAATGTCCGCCGCCGCGCAATAAGCCGCCGGGCGACAGATGGGTAGCCAGTTGTTGCGCTGGTCCGCGGGCTTTGAGATCGCCATTACGATAGGGAAATCGGATCACGCCATCGGTATTGGCTACGTAAAGGAATTGGGGATCGTCGCCTGGCGGATAAAAAGCGATTCCAAACGGATTGTTTAGATCGCGTTCGGCAAAAATTTCGGTGCGATCTGGTTTACCGTGACTGTTGGTATCGCGCAGTACCTTGATTTGATCGGCCCGACTTTCCACCACAAAGATGTCGCCATTCGGCGCGGTCAGCAAAAATCGCGGATCGCGAAAGCCGCTCGCGTAGAGTTCGATCTTGAATCCGGGTGGAACCTGGGGCTGAGGGTTCGCAGGACGATCGACGACACGCGCGCGGTTGATTGCCAGAGTATTTGAGCTGGGCGGAGGCAAATCCTGAACAGTGATTTTTCGTCGCACTCCGGGCGCGTCGTTTTTCCAATCGCCCATGGCGGCTTTGCCGGTGAGCAAAGTGACGGTCTCGGCAGCTGGTGCAATCGGAACGGCGACGAAACTAGCCGCAATTAAGATCGCTAAACAAAAGAGGCGTACGACGCAGCAATTTCCCATTCACTTTTCCAATCGCTTCCGGTCGAAACATCGCGCGGGTGGCACGGCGTCTAACAGAGACGCCCAACAATATAATCACCTCTCACGCGTCTGCGCGCGGGCTGCTAGGTTAATTTTTTGCTGCGCTTCACAACGGTGGCTTCGATTTCGACTTCGGCGAGGAATTGTTGCGCAATGGGGGATAATTTTCCGGACCAGGCTACTCCGATAATCACCGGCGGAAAACCTGGCAATGGGATCACGCTCACGCCGGTCGGCGATTTGAAACCGGGGATAGCGACGGTCAGTCCGATCCCATAGCCGTTGGCGACGTAATGGTCGATTAAGCGGGTGGAGTTAACTTCAATTCCAGGAAACCATTCGACTCCAAGCTGTTCGAGGCCGTGCTGAAAATGCGCCTGCACTGGGTCGCCTCGTGAAAAAGTGATCAGCGTCTCTTCGATTTTGTCCCGGCTCCATAATTGTCTGGCCGTGGTGAGGCGGTCTCTTCTGTTAACCAACAAGATCAATGGCAGTTCGAGCAGGGGACGGGCATGAATCTCCGGCCGCCGCTTGCCATCGAGTATCATGATCGCAAGATCGATGTCTCCGGCCAGCAACAGCCTCTCGGCGTCACCGCGGGTTGCTTCGTGAAGTTGAAGCCGAAAAGAAGGAAAGCGCCGCCGAACCCGCCGCAATAATTCCGGCACGTAATCGTGCAGCACGACTGGAGGCGCAGCGATGCGCAATCGCAGGGAAGCGCCCCGGATTCTGCCAGCGACTTTGTCCACGTCATCAAAAAACGGCTTGATGAACTCGAATAGCTCTGTGCCGGCTGGAAGAAGGGAAAACGGCCTTCGATTGAATAGTTTCGCGCCGAGAGCTTCCTCGAGCCTGGCGATTTGTCCGCTCACGGCGGGTTGCTGAATTCCGTACGGCATCCTGCGCACAGCCGCTGCGATGCCGCCATGCTTCGCGACATAATAGAAGAGCTCGAGGTGATGAATGTTCATGATCGAATAATTCGATGCTAACCGGCAAATTTATCGATTCACCTAACTGCGCTAAACCGTGCATTATATGAACCGATTTACACACTTTAATTTATGGAAACTGTTGTTCTTCTTCTTCTGATCGTCATTGCGGTTTGCTTCGTCCTGCCTCTGGTCGCGATTACGAAGGCCAGTACCGCGCGGCGCCGTGTTGAAGATTTCGAAACCAGATTGCGCGGCCTGGAAGCGGAGTTGCAGATGTTAAGACGCACGCCAGGCGAATCGGAAACAGAACAGCCATTTACTTCAGAAAAGGAAGCTGAGGAAGGCAAACCTTTCATTCCGCCGACTGTTACACAGCCTTCGCAGATACGGCCCAGTTCAGTTCCGCCGCCATTGCCGCCGGAAGTCATAGCTGCTGCGACCTCTGTTCCGTCACCCGCGCTGCCTCAACCGCCCGCAGCGGAGCCGCGAGCGCCGAAGCCTTCGCTCCCGGCGATCAATTGGGAGCAGTTCATGGGCGCAAAACTCTTCGCGTGGATCGGCGGGCTGGCGTTGTTCCTCGGCGTGGCATTTTTCGTGAAATACTCGTTCGAACACAATCTGGTTCCGCCGGAGATGCGCGTGGCGATCGGATTTGCGGTCGGACTGGGTTTGGTCATAGGCGGATTAGCACTAAAGCGGAAAGAGAACCGGGTTACAGCGCAAACACTTTGTGCGACCGGAGTTCTGATTCTTTACGCCGTCACTTTTGCGTGCCGGTCGTTTTACCACTTCGCCTTCTTCGGATTGGTCCCGACCTTCCTTCTGATGACGCTCATTACGGTCGTGGCGTTCCTCCTCGCCGTGCGTCTGAATGCGATCATGGTGGCAATTCTCGGGATGGCCGGAGGTTTTCTTACGCCTATCCTGCTCTCGGCCGGACAGGATAATCCGTTTGGTCTTTTCGGTTACATCCTGCTCCTCGATATCGGCCTGTTAATGGTGACGCGCCGAAAACAATGGAGCGCGCTTCCCATTCTCGGCGCAGTTGGGACTGTCCTGATGCAAATCGCGTGGGTGACACAATTTTTCCTGCGCGAGGAATACTTCCTTGCCAACAGGGTGCTGGTCCCGATGGCAATTTTCCTCGGGTTTGAGCTGCTTTTTTGCACTGCTCTGGGAACAACAAAACGCGGATCGAAATCGGAAAACGCGTTCGCGGCCGCGGCGATTGGAACAGGCGGCGCCGCAATACTGTGGGGCTTTTATTTCCTGTCGTTTCAAACTTTTGGGAATCGGCCGGCGTTGTTGTTGAGCTACATCTTTCTCGCGGACATCGCTCTGCTTTCAATTGCCCTGGTAAAGGAAAAGCTGGTAGCACTCAGCACCGTCACCGGTCTGGCCGTTTTCACATTTCTTGCGATTTGGACTGCGTGGTATCTCACGACACAAAATCTTTATGTCGCACTTTTGGCATTTTTCGTGTTCGCGTTGTTGCACTCAGTGGCGCCGCTGTTGCTGCATCGATTTCGCAAGATCGATTTGGCGTGGTGGAGCCATCTTTTTCCTGCGCTGGCGCTTGTTTTGATCCTTATGCCGGTCTTCAACTTGACGGAAGTTTCGTTTCTGGTTTGGCCTCTGGTGTTTTGTGTAGATCTGCTTGCCATCCTATTCGCAGTGGCAACCGGTGCTTTGCTGTCGATCCTCGCTGTTTTGTTGCTTACATTTGTCGTGCTCGGGGCTTGGATGTTCCGAATTCCAATCGAGCTCGCAGGCTTGCCTGATTCGCTGCTTCTTCTTGGCGTTTTCGCGATTTTCTTTGTGCTGGCGGCGATTTGGGCGAGTCGCCAGTTGGCCACCGGTGCGGATTCAACAACCATCGCGGCTGGAAAATTGTTCGGCGATTTCAATAAGCCGGCCAATGTCGCGATCCAGCTTCCCGCCTTGTCGGCGACGCTTCCTTTTATCCTGCTCATCATGGTGACGCTCCGGCTTCCGTTGATGAATCCTTCACCGGTTTTTGGCCTCGCGCTCGTGTTCGTAGTCCTGCTTCTAGGCATGGCAAAGATATTTTCACTCGATCTGCTCTCCGCGGTCGCTCTCGGAGCGACGCTTGCCTTGGAATATGCCTAGCACTCTGCGCGCTTCAGTGCCGATCACGCGATGCTGGCGCTCGCCTGGTACATTGGATTCGCAGCCGTCTTCACGGTTTTTCCATTCCTGTTTCACCGGCGATTGGCCACAAAAACTGTGCCTTGGGCAACGGCTGCGCTGGCCGCGCCGTTGCACTTCCTTCTTGTCTATGATGTGATGCGGACCGCGTATCCCAACGGCATGGTGGGGTTGATTCCCGCAGCCTTCAGTGTGGCGTCGCTGCTCGGGCTTATCGTTCTCTTAAAACGCACACCAGCAGAGAGTCCGGCGCGAAACGCGCAGCTCGCATTATTTGGTGGCGCCGCTCTGTTTTTCATTACGCTTATTTTTCCAATTCAGTTCGATCGGCAATGGATCACTCTCGGCTGGGCGCTCGAAGGCGTCGCCCTCTGCTGGTTGTTTCACCGGGTGCCGCATCATGGGTTGCGTCTTGTCGGAACGGCGCTGCTGGTAGTTGCGTTTGTTCGGCTCGCGCTAAATCCCGCAGTTTTCAGCTACCATGCCCGCTCTGTAACGCCGATCTTCAATTGGTATCTTTACACCTACGGGATCGTTGCTGTCTGTCTCTTTGCTGCCGCGCGACTCCTTGCACCGCCGCGAAATCTCATTCTCGGCCGCAACATCCGGCCGCTGCTTTACACCCTCGGAACGATTCTCGCGTTTCTGTTGTTAAACATCGAAATTGCCGATTACTTCAGCCGCTCGGGCATGGCGACGCTCACATTTCAGTTTTCCGGCAACTTCGCGCGCGACATGAGTTATAGCATCGCTTGGGCGATGTTCGCGCTGGTGCTCCTGATCATTGGCATCCGTCGAACCGCCAGGCCGGTGCGGTATGCGAGTCTGGGATTACTCGGCGTCACGATTCTCAAGCTTTTTCTGCACGATCTTTCGCAGCTCGATCAGCTTTATCGAATCGCCGCGTTCGTAGTGGTCGCAATCATCGCAATCCTGGCCTCTTTTCTTTACCAGCGCTTTCTAGGTCTTTCTGCGAAACCGACTCAATGAAACGTGGATTTGCAAGTCTTCTGATCGCGGCGTTGTTGAGCGCCGAATCGCTTGCTGCAATGACGCCCAGCGAATGGCGATTCAGCCAGGCCGTCGATCTGCCGGCAGCCGGATTGGTTCGGGTGAGCGTGCCGGCCGAAACGCTCGATGCTGCACGGCCCGAGCTCGCCGATGTGCGCATTACAGACAGTGCCGGGCGCGAAGTGCCTTATCTGATCGATCGGCCCATGCCTCGCCGCGAGTCTGCCCTCCGCTCAAAGGAATTACGCACTGCGCTCGAGCCGGCAACCACGCGGATTACATTGACGACCGGGACCAGATCGATGCTAAAAGGCGTTACCTTCGAAACGCCTCCAGGCATTGAATTCATCAAAGCGGTGAGGGTGGAAGGTTCACATGACGGTGCAACGTGGCTGCACCTCGCAACTGACAAGCCGATTTTCAGGATGGCGGGCGGCGCAGCGAATCCGGGCGTTTCCTTTTCCGAGGGAGTTTGGGAATTCCTCCGGCTGACGATCGACGACAGTCGGACGCCTGCGGTTCCGTTCACGGGTGTGCTCTTGCAGGTTGCCGAAACAGGCGCACCAGTCGAGCCTTTACCCATCAAAATTAAAGCGCGTGACGAAAGTTCCGGTGTCACGCGACTTTCAGTTGACCTTGGTGCGATGAACCTAACGGTTGCTTCATTGGGCATCGAGACGACCGACTCGGTTTTTGTGCGTCCCGTCACAGTCTCCGTGCCCGAATTGGCTAATGACGATATTCGAGAGCAAATGATCTGCACTGGATTGGTTTATCGCATGGATTTGAATGGCAAAGTGGAATCCAATGTTGAGGTTCCCATCGATATTCAAATTCCCGGCCGCGAGGTAGTCGTGCTAATCGATAACGGCGATAGCCCGCCGCTCATCATCAATGGACTGCATGGCACCCGGCGTGTGACAAATCTCGTATTTTTTGCGCGTGAGCCGGGTCGGTACCAACTGCTCTCGGGGAATAGTCAATGCCTTGCGCCGCGTTACGATCTGTCGGAATTGGGTGACCAATTAAAAAGCGCGGGAGGCGTTGAAGTTCGACCAGGTCGTTTGATTGCAATTGCCGACTACAAGCAGCCGGATAATCTCGCGGCGCTTCCGTTGACGGGCGCAAAAATCGATGTGGGTGCATGGAAATTCCGCAAATCAATCCAACTTTCGAAACTTGGAGCACAGCAGATCGAGCTGGACCCCGATGTGCTCGCCCGGTCGTCACAAGACCAGCGCGATTTAAGGGTCGTGGTTGAGGATCGACAACTTCCGTTTCTACTGGAGCGGCCCTCGATTTCTCGCTCGCTTGCGCTGGCATCCGGGACGGCCGATGACCCGAAGAAGCAAACGCTTTCGCGCTGGTCGCTGAAATTGCCACAGGCTGGCATCCCGATTACGCGGATAACTTGCGTTGCGGATTCCGCGCTCTTCGAGCGCGAGATGCTTTTGTGGGAGGAAACGGCGGATGATCGCGGTGATAAATTCCATCGCGAACTTGGCCATGCGGCTTGGAAAAAAGTCCCGGGGGGAACAACGCAGGAATTTGCGATTCACCTTAATGTCGCGCCACGGAGCGGCACATTGTTTCTAGAGACTGACAATGGCGACAACCCGGCGATCAAGCTGCGTGATTTCCGGGGCCATTATCCCGTCAGCCGGGTTGTCTTCACGGCTGCGTCCGATTCGACGCAGCCAATCTGGATCTACTACGGAAATCCCGACGCTGCTTCGCCACGCTACGACGTGGCACTGATCGCAGATCAGCTCTTGCGGGCAGAACGTGCGCCTGCAGCGCTCGGGCAACCGCAAAACATGCATTCTAAAACCGAGCGGATAATCCGAACGCTCAGCGGTTCCTCGCTTTATATTTTCTGGGGCGTTCTTGCGATCGTTGTCATCGCGTTGCTGTTATTAATCTCTCGCTTGCTTCCCAAAACGGCATAAAGGCCCCCTTTCATTGCTTCAGTATTTAAGAAAGCTGGGCGCTATTTGAATGACGATTTTCCTCGGATGCGGTTTTGCCGCGAAATATCGCGAAGGCGGCGGAAATTTTTCGGTGCCGCTACAGTGGACTCTCGGGCTGCGGCGATTGAAGCTCGACGCGATTTGGCTGGAACTGTTGCTGGGGACGAAGGATCCCGGCGCCGACCGGGCCCGGATAGATAATTTCCAGCGGCAATTGCGTGCGCACGGATTGGCTGGTCGATACTGTCTGCTTTATCAAAGCCCGGAGTCGGACGTGCATGACTTATCAGACATGCGCTGTATCGGAATGTCGAAACGCGCTTTGCTCGATCGACTGGCGGGACCAAGCGCGCTGCTCAATCTCGCCTATTCAATCCATCCGCCGCTGCTTCTGCAATTCGAGCGCCGGATTTTTTGTGATCTCGATCCCAGTGAGATCTTTTATTGGATGACGAAACTGGAGATGGGCCAATCCTATCACCACGAGTTCTGGACGATTGGCCTGAACGTTCATGGCCGCGATTGCCGAATGCCGAAGTCGTTACTTCGCTGGAAAACATTCTGTCCGCTCGCGGACACGAAACTTCTCCGCCGTCGGCCGCGTCCGCGCCTGCCCAAATTCACGACGATCGGACAATGGTATTGGAGCGGCGCGGTGGAAGTGGACGGCGCATTTCCAGATCTTTCGAAAAAATTTGCGTTCGAGCCTTACCTCGATCTTCCGAAACGGATTCCCGAAGCGCATTTCGAGCTGGCAATGAATATCAAGGCGGACGATCCAGAGCGGGCGCGTCTCAACAAGCGCGGCTGGCAGATTATCGATCCTCATCGGGTTGCGCGCACGCCCGGCTCTTATCGGCGGTATATGGCTGGAGCACTTGGCGAATTCACAGCCATCAAAGGCGTGGATGTGGCGTGGCGGACTGGGTGGATAAGCGATCGCGCTGCGGCCTTTCTTGCCCTGGGGCGGCCGGTTATTACAGAAGCAACCGGGGCGGAAAAATATCTGCCTGCAGAGAGCGGATTTCGTTTTGTTCGAGGCCCTGATGAGGCAGAAAGCGCAGTGAAAGAAGTGCTGCGAGATTGGCCGAGGCTTTCAAGGCAGGCGCGCAATTGCTCGGAGGAAGTCTTCGATTCCGCGAAAAATCTGCGGAAAATTCTGGATATTTAGCCACGGCGTTGCGCTGAAAAAGATGATCGATTTTCGCGATTGCAAAACAAATTTCGGGTGTTACTCGTTGTCCCGATGGCTGACTTGATCAAAACGGGCGAGTTGAAGGATCGCATGAAAAAAGTCCCGGAGTGGGAGTTGGAGAAGAAGCACATCGAGCGCACTTTTGAGTTTGATGATTTTGCCGATGCGATTGACTTCGTAAATGCAGTGGCTGAAGTGGCGGAAGAAGAGGAGCACCATCCCGACATTGACATCCGCTACAATAAAGTGCGCCTGGTTCTCTCGACGCACAGCAAAGGCGGCCTGACCGAGCTCGACTTCGGGCTCGCGGAACGAATCGACACGCTAGCGGAGTAGAAAAATCAGCAGTGATCCGTGATCGGTTGTCGGTGATCACACAGCGTCTTATCCGCGGGAGTCAGGCCTCGGCAGGCGTCCTTCGTCGGCGTCAATGAATTGAAAAGCCGTTTCGATGTCCGATCTATCGGACATGCCAGCTTCCTGTTTCCGCCGTTCAAGCGTCCCGGAAACTTCGTCGTTCCAGCCTCGTTTGCGCATGAATTCGTTCCAAACGTAAACGTCATCCTCTGACGGTCTTCGTCCATTGTCGAAACACCATTGCAAAATTTCTTCATCCCCGCCGCCGTGTTTTACCTGCTTCGCCAGTTGGTCATAGTCGATTTGAAGAAAGGTCACGCACTTTTCGTCGAAACCCTTCCCAAGGTTCTCATGATAATCCGAAGGCAATTCGCCCCTCCCGTGCAAGCGGATTTTGTCTAGCATTCGGCTGAAATAAAAAAGCCCACCCACTTTTTCGTTTGGACTGCGGAGCGCGACTGTGGCCATCAGATAAAATTTGGGTGTTTTCCCGCGTGGTTCAAGTGAGCGGAGACAATCCCTCACCTTAGTCCTCTCCCTTTGCGAAAGGGAGAGGCGGATCTCCAGCGCTACTGCGAATTTCCGCGTCGCCACCTCACTACGAAACTCGAGAGCCGACACAGCGGAAGTCGCCTCTGCCCGTTCAGGGGAGAGGATTGAGGTGAGGGCAGATTTTTTTCGTTTAGCGATTTCGCGATTCGGTGCGTTAATTGCTTCGATGGATCGGATCGTTGGAATTGAAACCGAATACGGCTGTCTTCTGAGCAAAGAAGACCCGCATGCCAATTCCGAACTTTGGCCGGCAAAGGTCAAAAACCACCTGTTTCGCAAAGCCGAGGCGGGCACGATCGATCTGCATTACCGGGATTACGAGGAACCACCTGGCAACGGAGGCTTTCTGCTTAATGGCGGGCGTCTCTATCTCGACATGGGACACATCGAGTACGCTTCGCCAGAATGCTTGCATTTGCACGATCTTGTCACTTACGAGCTGGCCGGGGATGACCTGCTCCAATCGTCACTCGTTGCCTTGGGCGCAGACAGTCACGTGTCGTTTATTAAAAACAACGTCGATCATCATACCGGTGCCACGTTTGGCTGCCACGAGAATTATCTGATGAAACGGGAGGCGCAATTCACGCCACCAATTCTCGGAACGTTGCTTACTTTTTTGGCGACGAGACAAATATTCACCGGGGCGGGTCGCGTGGGCCAATCCAACCCGCTCGCGTTCGATTTTGAGCCGCCGCAGCCCGAGACGCAGGTCAATTTTCAGCTTAGTCAACGGGCCGATCACATCGTAAACGACATCTACCAGTGGGTGCAATTCAATCGCGCCATCATCAACGCCCGGGACGAGCCGTTAGCCGATTACCGAAAATATCGGCGGCTTCATTTGCTCATCGGCGACTCCAACATGAGTCCGTTTGCAACCGCTCTGAAGATCGGCACGACTTCTTGCGTTTTGTCTCTGCTTGAGAATGGCCGTTTGCCGCGGGATCTTGTCCTGGCCGACGCCGTCCAAAGCACCCGTGATATCTCGCGCGATACGACTCAGCAATGGATTGTCCAACTGGAGAATGGCAAGAGCATCGGCGCGGTCGATGTGCAGTGGGAATTCCATCGACTGGCACAAAAATACTTCGGCGACAGTAGCGCGGAAACGAACTGGCTCCTGGAAAGCTGGGGCTTCGTCCTTGAAGCGCTCGCGCAAAACCACCAATCACTTATAGGCGGGGTAGATTGGATCACGAAGAAGTGGCTGCTTGAAACATTTGCCGAGGCGGAAAAACTGACCTGGGGCGACCCGTGGCTGCAAAGCATCGATCTCGAATACCACAACATCGATCCGGTCCGGGGATTATTCTTCGGCGTCACCCCTGGCAAGCGAATCGCAGAATGGAGCAGCAGCGTCCGTCGCCCAGGCGCGACGCACATTCCCCCTGCGAATACGCGCGCATCAGGTCGCGCGCGTGCAGTCGCTTTTTTCCAGTCCAACAGAAGCGAGCTCCCCTACGTGATTAATTGGGATTCGATCGCTTGCGACAGCCGCGATTTTCTTGTCATGGGCGACCCGTTCCAGACCTACAACGAGGAGGTGGAACGTTTTTTAGCCAAGCCACGCTCAATCGGCAGTTCGAGCGATGAAGTTCAGCTCTAAGCCAAGGCTGCGCTGCGCTACGTCTCCTAGTCGAGGCGTTGCAGCGAGGAAATGCCGTAATTTTCCTGAAGATTGGGTGCTTCGGCGGTCACTTGCGCCGCGTCGAGCTCGATCTGTTTTGGATCTTCCTCAGTCTCGATTTTGATGAAGCCCTCAATCGGCTGTTTCACTGCTGCTGCCAGGTCGTCTAACGATTTGATTTCTTTCCCGTTGACTTTTGTGACCGTCAAATAGGCGACATCATCGTAGCCGATTGTGCTGTCAGCGGGGAGGACCTGACTGAGAATAACGACGCGGCGATTTCGCTCCGGAAACAGCTCTGACTGGAAACGATCAAAATAAACCAGACGCTGGGGCGCTGATCTCTCCCAGGTTGGACCCCACTCTTTTAGATACTGGCGGGAGAGCTCCTGAAAAATCAGGCCCCCGAGAACATAATAGCGCGGAGGCTGATCGAGATTGTAAGGTGGGCTGACATAATCTTTCGCGTCCCGATGCTCGAGGATCACATTTAGCTCGATGGGCTTGCCGTCGCGCTTAACGCGGAAAGGGACGACATCGCCAGAATATGCATGCGCTGTGAGCAGATTCGTGAACTCGATCTTCCCGTGGAGGGGATCCACATAGTTGCCATTTTGGTCGATTTCGCGACCGGCCACCGCTGTCACGATGTCGCCAACCTGCAGCCCGGCCTTCATTGCCGGCGTGTTCGGTTCCACATTCGTCACGTAAACGCCGCCGTCGTTGCCTTTTTCTCCTGCAAACTTCCTCAGCTCCGGATCGCGGGTTGGGAAAAATGAGAACCCGGCGGAGGGGAAACCGCGATAATTCTGGTTATCGGCTTCCTTTAAAAAATGCGTGATAATGGGCGCTGGGATGGCGTCGAGAAGTTGCGAACGTGAATCGTAACGGAGCAGCAATCCGGCGAGCTTGTTGTTCTTCACCAACGGCACTGTGTAACTGTTCTCTCGATACTGCATCGGGAGGCTGATCCGATAGGTAAGAAATTCCCCCACATCGATCGGATATTGCGTCATTTGCACAGTTGTGACCAGGCCTTCTGTCGCGAGCAAGGCGCCGGTCGGTTCGAGTTGCCACGCGGCGAGCCGATCACCGACCACAGTGTCGCTTGTGATTTCGAGCGGAGTGATTCCATCCAGGAAAGTCTTGTCCGTTGGTTCGAGCAGCGCCAGGTTGGCTTCATAATCAATCACCTGGACCTGGGCAGCCGTTTTCTCCCCGGTCTCGGCGCGCTCGAGCTCGACGTAATTTTGGTTGGCAACAAGATCGGCCGTCACCAGGACCCGGCCCTTCGAGAGAACGGCGCCGAGTGCGCGCTTTGAAAAGGGCGCTTTCTTTTGCCAGGGTCGAAAATAATCGTAAGACTGCCCGGTTACATTTACCCGGACCAGCGCGAGCTGCTTTTGCTTACTCAGCGACGCTGGTGCGGCGGATTCTTTTTTGGCCAACGCGCCGGTGGTTGTGAGGAGAGCTACGGCGAAAATAATGACGGAATTTCGTTGCATCAGTTGCCCTTTACCTGGTGTGCGATTTCTGACGAGGGTTGCTCTTCGAGATTTTGCTCTTTCAATACATTGTAGCGCGTCGCAATTCGCTCCCGTGCGGTTTCCACTTTGTTGCGATCAAGTACCAGTGGGGGACCGTCGCCAATCATGCGAATGACGAAGTGATCCGGCGTCTCGGAAAAAGCGATTGCCAATTCATCGAGGGTTCGAATTTTGCGGCCGTTTATTTCATCGACAATCCCGCCGCGATATGCAGCCAGATAAGTATTGATCGGGTCCGGCAAAATGTTGGTTAGCACGATCACGTCGGGATGTTGCAAATAAAGCTGTTCCAGAACGAAGTATTCGAAAAAGTGCCGGAGCCGCAGATCGGTTGATCGATAGTCTTCGAGCAAATCGAGATTCAGTGGCTGAAAGAGCAAGCCACCGTAAAGGATATAACGAGGATGCACATCGTAGCTGTGGCCCTGAATCCGGTACGGCCACGGTGTATAGAGTTTGATCGAGACCGTCATGGGCTGTTTGTCGCGCCAGATATCGAACTTGACCGAATCGCCCTTGAATTTTCGCTCGACTACTTCCTGAAAATCGGCGCGCTCGCCTTCCAGTTCGACATTCGAATCGCTGGCGATGGAATGATCATCGATTGCGAGAAGAACGTCGCCGGGCCGCAGAATATCGGCCGACGGGCCAGCCGACACGACTGTGTTCACGAGCACTCCGCGACCGTCATCTTTCAATCCGAGAAATCTTCGCTGGGCGGGGTTTTGCAGCTTCGAATACGTTATCCCGAGATCGACATATTTGTCGTAGCGTCCATTGCTGATGTCCTTTAGAAACCGGTTAATAACAGGAGTGGGAATCATATAGGCAACGCCTTGGGCGACATCGCCGCTGTAACCTTGAAATGCGACGCCTGCTACCTTGCCGTTTTGCATCACCGGTCCACCGCTGTTGCCCGGATTGATTTGGGCACTGATCTGAATGGCAAGGTGCTGATCGATCGACGAATGCGTGTAAAGCTGGAAATCAATTCGCGAGACAATCCCAGTGGTGACCGACATCCGTTCGCCGCCGATTGGATAACCGTAGGCTGAAACCGCCGATTCAAGCGCGGGAATTCCGCCGAACTTCAAGGGCAACATATTCTTGAAGAAATTTGGTGCGTCCACAGTAATGAGCGCCAGATCGCAGTCGTGGCCCACGAATAGGACGCGGGCTCGATATTTGTTGGGATCGCCATCGCGTTCGACCGTCAAATAGCGGCTGTTACTTACTACGTGGGCATTCGTCATGATGCGATTGCCCTCAATTACAAAGCCGGCCCCGACGCCGCGCTCAAGTCCACCGGCATTCCAAGGCGCTTTGTAATCCGGTTCGACTGAAGTGGCTGTGATCCGAACGAGACTTTTTTGAACCGGTCCGTTTGGTTTTGTCGGTGCAATCGGGACCGGCACTGGAACGATTGCCTGGGCGATGGGCGGGCTGGGGCTCGGCATCAGGCCGGGCGGCGGCGCTTGCGTCTCATGGGGGGAGGACGCCGGGCTACTTTGCTGAGCGTACGATGTCGATGCGAGCAGCAACGCGATGGAACCAAGAATGAGAAGACGCTTCATGAGCGGAAAGTCTGAAAAATCCAGCGAACTGATCGGAAATCAAGATTTAGAATCTGCATTTGCCAGCGGCATCTGGACAGAACTGACACGATCCAGCCACTTGGCGTTCAACATCTCTGCGCAGCGAGGTGAGAAAATCAAATCCTAGCGCGAACCCTTCCTGTCATTCTGAACAAAGCGTAGCGGAGTCGAAGAATCTCTCACACTAATGGCAGAAGGCTCGTCGCCTTTACTAAATTCCGGCACGATCGAGAATTGATTTGAGCACTTTCTCCGCTTCAAAGAATTCGCGGGCCAGAGCGCGCGCGGCGTGCGAATGTTTGGCGTAGTTCGCGTTAATTATTTTCACGGCATCGGCAATTTCATCCAGAGATCGGAATGATAACAGTCCGAGCTTCCCGCCATAAGTTCTGGTGAAACCGGTCTCCTGAGTTATAACCGGGCGACCAGCTGCGAGATAGCAAGCGCTTCGATCGCTGAACCAGCCAGTGTTTAACCGGACGTATTGGTCTTTGGCCACTGTAAATTCACCTTTCGAGCGGCGGATGTAATCGCGATAGCGCCAATAATCGACGCTCATTTGGAGCGGACAGCGAAGGCGCCACGCGTTTCGCAAGAACTTCTTCTGCGTCTTTATATCATCGATGTTCGTCGCCAACTCGAAGGGTTCCCCTGATTTTTTCGGCGCCGAGATGAAACGCAAGAATTCGCGCGATTTGCTCCAAAGATATTTTTTGCCGCGCCATGTAATGTCTTTCAACCCACTGGTGGACCAATTCGCCACAGAAGTAAAAACCGCCGCATGTGGAAGACTCCGAGCTGTTTTCCAAAGATCCGTGACTACCGGTTGGCGCGTCGGCAGCCATTTGAAACCGTGGGTCGGAACCGGAAAACTTTCCGTGCCGATATTTTCGCCAAATGTGAAAAGGGCGCGATGCCGTCGCAAATAATCGACCGTCGATTTTACTTTCTTGTCGATCTTGATTTGTTCAACGCCGGGATCGCTCTCGATGTAAAGAATGCGATCGGAAACAAGCAGGTCGTCATTGAATTCCTGCGCGCCGCAAACGTTGAGGATTGCGTCCGCATCGCGATAGAGCTGCCGGATTTTTTTTAACGGGAGGCCGGCGGTCGGAGTGCGCGACAAATAACGTGCGCAAAATGCCCAGCGATTCTCGAATCCGAATTCTTGCGACAAGCGATCGAGAACCTGGGCGGCGTAATCGAATTCATTATTTACCTCGAAGGTCTCCGGATTGTAGGGAAGCCGTGCTGAGTCTTCGATGTAATAGACGTCGCAACCAAGCCGTTGCAGGCCGACAACATAATGAATGTGCTGCCAGATCACACCCGCGATCGGCATTGAACCCATGAAACCCATGACCACAATCCGCTTGCGTTTCATCGAAAATCAAACCTCGAGCGTCAACGTCCAACATCCAAGCTTCGCGCTTGAAACTGCTTCACCACAACGGCTGGATTTCCGGCAACAACGGTGTTCGGTTCAACGCTTTTTGTAACCACCGATCCTGCAGCGACCACGCAGTTCTCGCCGATGGTAACGCCTTTCAAAATGACCGCGTTCATGCCGATCCAAACATTGTCCGCGATTTTTACAGGAGCGGTTCTTAATTTTGGGCGCGGCGGACGATCTTTGAAGTAGGGCGCCAAAGCTTGCGCGTCAACCAGGCGTTGCGCGGGATCGAGCGGATGAAAATCGGAGTCGGCGATTCCGACGTTCCAGGAAATGAGGCAGTGCGATCCTATCTCAATTTTCTCCTCCGCCATGATCAACGCGCCGTTAAGCAGAGTGAAATCGCCGATGATACACTGGCCGTATTCACCGATAGAAAACGAGCAGCCGGCATAACAGGAAACATGCTTGCCCATAATTACTGCACGCGGTTTCCTGGTGCGAAGTTTTCGGAAGACTTGTGCGCTCTCACAATAAAATCCTTCGCCGAACTCGACGTTGTCGGGAATCGGATGGGACCACCAATCGTCTTCGACATGTCGATCTGGTTTAACGTTGCTCACGAAGGAAATTTTCCCGAAGTATAAAGTTTCGCGTAAATACCGCCACGTCCGACCAGTTCCGGGCCGCGACCTTTCTCAACAATCCGTCCGTTATCGAGCACGACGATCTGCTCGACGTCATGAACGGCTGCCAGCCTGTGGGTTGCAATTAACGTGGTCCGGCCTCGCATCAATTGTTTGATTGTATCCATAATTGCCGATTCGGTAGCCGGATCGAGCGCTGAAGTGGGTTCGTCGAGCAGTAAAATCGGCGCGTTTTTTAAAAATGCTCGCGCGATGCCGATGCGCTGCCGTTGGCCGACGCTCAAATGTCCGCCTCGTTCGCCGACTGGACTTGCATAACCCTCGGGCAATTGCCGAATAAAATCATCGGCCTGAGCGCGTCGCGCCGCATCGGTAATTTCTTCCTCCGTCGCATCCGGCCGGCCATAAGCGATGTTCTCTCGCACGGTGGTTGAAAAAAGCAGTGTGTCTTGCAACACGATCCCGATCTGCGCGCGCAACGTTTTTTTTGTGATCTGCCGAAGATCACGCCCGGCGAGCGTGATTGAGCCCGACGTGGGATCGTAAAATCGCGGCACCAAACTCAGTAAAGTGCTTTTGCCGGCGCCGGTGCCGCCGACAAGTCCAACGATCTGGTTCGGATCGATGCAAAGATCGACATCGCGCAAGACGTATCGATCTTCCGCATAACCAAAGCTTACAGATTCGAATGCAATCGCACCTACAGCGGATGAAATGGCCACCGCACCAGGCGAATCAACCACATCATCCTGCCGATCCAGAACCTCGAAGCAGCGTTTCGCGCCAGCGGTAGCGCCTTCCATCGCCCAGGCAGTGTAAGTTAGCGATTCGAGCGGTTGATAAAGCATCAGCAGATATGCGCTAAAAACAAGAAGCGATCCGAGCGTCAGCGTGCCGGCGAGAACGTGCGCCGCGCCGATATAATACATCGCCGCCGTGCCAACCACCATCAGCGTGCTGATCACTAGCGCACTGTTTACATTCGTCAGCGTGAGCCGAAGATTGGCTTGTAAACTTTGCCGGGCTTGCTGGTGGAATTGCCGCACTTCAAATTCCTCGCGCCCAAATGCGTGCACCATCCGGATCGAACTCAGGCCCTCCTGCGCTTGAGCCAGAACCGCGCTCTCCTGTTCCTGAATGGAGGTCGATTCGTGACGAATCCGATGCGCGAAAAGATAAATCGCACCAACAACGAGAGGAACGATCGCGAGCGAAACAAATGTCAATTGCCAGTCTATCCGCAGCATAATGACGAACGTTCCGAGCAACGTAACGATCGATCCGAAGACGTTTGTGAAACCTTTGTTGTAGATTGTCTGGATGGATTGGGAGTCGTAGGCGACCCGGAAACTGGAATCACTCGAACGTCGTGCATCGTGAAATCTCAGCGAGAGCGATTGGAGATACGAGTAGAGATCAGTCCGCAATTTGAGTAAGGCTTGCAACCCGATTTTCACGAACAGGTAATTTGTGATCCAGTTGATGATTCCCCAGAGGAGCTGGATGACGACCAGCGCCAAACAGAGCAGGAGAATCAACAGGCGCCAATTGCCAGATATTGCCGGGCCGGCACGCAGGAAATCGTCAACGATTATTTTAAACGGCCAGGGTTTGAGCAAGTTCAAGCCAATGCCGATAAGCGACAGAAGCAATCCGAAGATCGTTTGCCCAAGAAAAGGCCGGTAATAACGGAGGACGCGCCGGTAGATCGACATGTAAGAATTTCAGATTGAAGATTTCAAGTTTTAGATTGAACTACACGCGGCCTGAATTATAGACGGCGTCGAGAGATTCCTCGATTTCGCTGGGAATAACAATATGCATCATCTTCTTGAAACGTGGTTCACCTGGGTCCTGACCGGCGGATACACTGGGATCATTGTGTTAATGGCGATGGAAAGCTCGATCTTTCCTGTGCCAAGCGAAATTGTCATTCCTCCCGCTGCGTTTCTGGCCGCCCAGGGCAAACTCAGTTTTGCAGGCGTAGTTCTGGCGGGAACGCTCGGATCGTTTTTGGGCTCGGCCATCACCTACTGGGCGTCACGATTGATCGGCAGACCGCTCATCGTAAAATATGGACGCTTCGTGTTGCTGACTCCGAAAAAGCTGGAACGAGCGGAGCATTGGCTTGCCCGTTATGAAGCAGGTGGGATCTTTTTTGCGCGGCTGCTCCCGGTTGTGCGCCATTTGATCTCGATTCCCGCGGGTATCGTTCGGATGAACTTCGCCCTCTTCAGCCTCATGACCATCACCGGATCGACGATTTGGTGCTACGTCCTGGCTTATCTTGGGCAGAAAGCATATCGTCTCGAGCCGGGACTTTTGACGGACCCGGAAGCGCTGGTTCGTTTTATCCACGGCCAGTCTACTTGGATACTCGTAGTGGTAGGAATTTTTGCGGTGCTCTACATTTTGGCAATTCGTCTGTCCAAACCGCCGCAGACGGGTTCGAACGGCGGTTGAGGTGTCGCTTAATTGAACACAAGTGTCCAGCCGCCGGCCAAAGGGGCAAACCAATAAGCGGATAATAACTTCGTCTCCACCACGCTTGGCTTGTTCACATTGAACGATGGCACCCGAGTTGCTGTCAAAGACAGCGTTACCGATGAAAAAAAATACGCTTATTCTCAGACCGCGCCCCAAACTTTCGCTTGGCGACTTAATCCTCGCCGTGAGTTCGTGCACGAAGAGCACTGGCGAGACGGTTGCAACGGTGGCAGACCTTCTGGCTAGCGGCAAAGTGCGCGTCCAAAGCAACGGTCGCTTCCTCCGGGCACGGGTTTGCTAAGCTAAGATTACAACTCGCGAAACGAGCGGGGACTGCGAATTTCTTAGAAGTCGCTCCAGTGAGTGGTCGGGGAGCTTTTCGGGCGAGGAGCAGATCTCATTAACACCCTGCTTTAGCTGGGCTACACGCGAAAATGACTTCGGTAACCGCTTTGGCGGTTTCTCCTTTGCCGACCAAGCTTTTTTCACCCTGCTGAAGCGGTGTGTGTTAATGAAACAAAACGCTTTTCGCCGGAAGCACTCGCTTTTATCTTGCCGCGGTGATTGATCGCTATTCCCGGCCAGAGATGCGTAAGATTTGGTCGGACGAACGGAAATTTCAGATTTGGCTGGAGATCGAGGTGCTGGCCTGTGAGGCAATGGCGGAACTTGGCCAGATTCCGAAAGAAGATGCGGCCGAAATTCGAAAGCGGGCGCGGTTCTCCATCCCTGAAATCGCGGCGATTGAAAAGCGAACTAATCACGACGTGATCGCTTTTCTCGAAAATGTAGCGGACTCAGTCGGGCCCGCTGCGCGCTGGATTCATCAGGGATTAACTTCCTCAGATATCCTGGATACGACGCTGGCTGTGCAACTGAAGGAGTCGGCGACAATCCTCCTCGACGACCTTAGGGGACTGCGTGCCGTCGTCGCTGCTCAGGCGCGCCGGTTCAAAATGACTCCGATGATTGGACGTAGTCACGGCGTACACGCGGAGCCGATCACATTTGGACTAAAGCTGGCGCTAATGTTCGATGAATTTGGCCGCGCGGAAGAACGCCTCACCCAAACACGCGAGCGCATTCGCGTCGGCAAGATAAGCGGCGCGGTTGGTACGCATGCTCATGTCGACCCAAAGATTGAGCGGGCAGTTTGTGAGAAGCTCGGATTAAAGCCGGCGACGCTTTCCACCCAAATCGTGCAGCGAGACCGGCACGCGGAATTTTGTAATACACTCGCTCTGATCGCTTCGAGCATCGACCGTTGGGCAACTGAGTTTCGGCATCTTCAACGCACTGAAGTTCTCGAACTGGAAGAATTTTTCGGGGAAGGGCAGAAAGGCAGTTCGGCAATGCCGCATAAGCGCAACCCGATAACGAGCGAGCGGTTGAGTGGCTTGGCACGCGTTGTTCGCGGAAACGCAGTGGTGGCGCTGGAAAATGTAGCGCTTTGGCACGAGCGCGACATTAGTCACTCGAGCGCGGAGAGGATTATTCTGCCGGATTCATCGATATTGCTCGACTACATGCTCGTGAAATTGCGCGAGATTGTTGAAAAACTGCAGGTTTATCCGGAACGGATGGAGCAGAACCTCGCTCTCACAAAGGGTCTTTATTTCAGTCAGTCAATTTTACTCGCACTTACGCGGGCAGGCGCGCAGCGCAAGAATGCATATGAGGCAGTGCAACGAGCCGCCATGAAAACTTGGAAAGGTGAGGGGACGTTCGTTGAGAACGTGAAACGCGAGCCGGACATTACCGACCGCCTGTCCGACTCAGAGATCAATCGTCTTTGTTCGCTGGATGCTCATTTCCAGTACGTCGATGCTACGTTCGCAGCGCTGGGCTTGAATTAGCACGTTCACCCCTGCTTACCCTGAACGAGATGCTACTGCCCGACAGCGGCATCTCGCGAGGCGAAGATTTATGCGAATTGGTTATTCGTAGCGCAATGCTTCGATAGGGTCGAGCGATGCCGCCCGGTAGGCGGGATAGAGGCCGAACCCTATCCCGATAGCCGAACAAACCACCAGACCGGCGATTGCCCAGCCATAGGGAAAGATCAAATCGACCTTCAACCACGCTGCCAGCAGATCGCCGACGATAATGCCGAGAATTATTCCAAGCACGCCGCCGGCTTCGGAAATGAAAACGGCTTCGGCCAAGAATTGTCGCAAGATATCTTTGCTACGTGCTCCGATTGATTTGCGCACACCGATTTCCTTCGTTCGCTCGGTCACGCTCACCAGCATGATGTTCATGATCCCGATGCCGGCCGCGACCAACGCGATGAAACTTATAACAAAGGCGCCGATGCGCACAATGCCCGCAACATTTACGAACGCGCTCTTGAGTGAGTCATTGGAATAAATCTCGAAATCGTTCTCCTGATTCGCCTGCAAACCGCGCGCGATGCGCATCGCGGTGATGCCTTTGTCGAACGTACGATTGTAAGTGTCGGCCGAGAAGGCCTGTGTCGCGATGTTAACCGTGCGTTTGGCTTCGCCGAAGTCCTCGAAGAACCGCGTAATCGGCATAATACAAATATCATCCTGGCTCTGACCAAATGCGGTCCCCTTTTCAGCGAGCACGCCGACGATCGTGTAGGTGTGACCGGTCATCCGAATAATTTTCCCGATCGGGGTCTCGTGCGGAAACAACCGTTTCTCGATCATCTTTCCGACAACAATGACACGACGTGAAAGATCGACATCTTCGTCGTTAAGATTGCGTCCGTAACCAAGCGTGAACGCATTTGCCGTTAGGAAACTGCGATTCGATCCAACGACAAGAAGACTCGGCGTCGTTTTCACGCCGTTGTAAACAGCCTGCCCCTTCACTTCGTAGGCGAAACATTTCAGGCAAATCTCGCGTGCCTCGCCCTCCATGAGCCGGTAGTAATGCAACGCCTGCTGGTAAGTGATGTTGCGACGGTTCCGATACTTTTCTCCGACGTCGCCGCTCGCGCTCACGTTCGCCGGATATTTTGCGAATTGAAAAATGTTCGAACCGAGAAAACTGATCCCGTTTTCGATCGCATATTGCAAAGCACCGATCGCAGTCATTACGGAGATAACCGAGAACACGCCGATCGTGATCCCAAGCATCGTCAAGCTCGAGCGGAGCTTATTCACGCCGAGCGAACCCAGCGCCATTTTGATCATCTCGCTAAACAACATGCTGCTCTTACTCGTATCTTAATGCTGTTACCGGATCGAGGCGCGAGGCCGTCCACGCTGGCGCGAACCCGGAAATAAGTCCGGTCATAACCGAAACGATCATGCTCGCGATCACAAGACCGGCTGAAAAATTAATCGGGAACGATGGAAATGCTTTTCCGATTCCAAAACACATCACGTAAGCAAACGTGAGTCCGATAAATCCTCCCAGGAGACAAAGCGCAGTCGATTCGATGAGAAATTGCAACAAGATTGTGCGCCGCCGCGCACCCAGCGCTTTGCGTGTTCCAATCTCTTTTGTCCGCTCTTTCACACTCACGAACGTGATATTCATGATGCCAATTGCGCCGACAAACAGTGAAAGCCCGGTGATGAATAATCCGGCGACGGCAATCGAATTCTTAATCGGATCCAGCGTACTCTTGAACGCCTGCTGTTCATTGATTGAGAAGTCGTCCTTCTTTTCCGGTGCCAAACCGCGCACGCGCCGCATCAAACCGGTGAGTTCGTCTTTCGCATCGGCCAGTTTCGTTTTGTCTTTCACTTTCACGCGGACATCCGATTCCGTGTTCGTAGAAAAGTATTTGTTAAATGCGCCTAAGGGCATCGCCACCATCGAATCCCAGCTGAACAAACCAAGGAATGTTCCCTGACGCGTGTTTACGCCGACTACCTTGAAGAGCTGGCCGTTGATCAAAACGGACTTGTTGATCGCACTCTCCGACGGAAACAACGCGTCCGCGACATCGTAGCCAATCACGACAACGCTGGCGCCGCCGCGCGATTCCATGTCGCTGAAGAAGCGGCCTTCTTTGCAATCGATTGTCGATGTTACGATGAAATCCGAAGTCGTCCCGAGCACGAAGACGTTGTCTACTTGATTGCCGCCGTATTTGATCGAGCGAAACACACTCGAGGTCGGCACGGCGACGATCAGATTCGAGTTCGGCGTTTTCTCAATCATGCGGTTAAGCCTCTCCGCGTATTCCGTTTTGATCTTTTTCCGGTCGCGATAATTCCACCAATCGTCCACGACCTTCCACGGCCATTGCGTCACGTAGAGAACATCATCCCCGAGCACGGCCATGCTCCTGTCGAAGCCGATGGAGATCCCGCCGATCGCCGTGCCCATCAAAGTGACCGCCACTATGCCGATGATGACGCCGAGCGCGGTGAGGGTTGAACGCGTCATGTTCGAGCGCATTTGCGCCACCGCGATTTTCCAACTCTCACCCAGTTCGTAGAGAAAACGTTTCATGTGGGGTCCTAACCGGCGATAGCCATATCGATCTCTGGAATAAATCCGGCGTGATCGCTTTCGATCAAACCATCCCGCAAGTGCACGGTACGCCGCGCATGTGCGGCAATGTCGCGCTCGTGCGTAACGAGAATGATCGTGTTCCCGCGTTGATACAAATCTTCGAACAGCGCCATGATCTCTTCGCCGGTCTTGGAATCGAGGTTGCCAGTCGGTTCGTCAGCCAAAATGATGGAGGGCCTGTTCACAAGCGCCCGCGCGACAGCCACGCGTTGGCGTTGACCACCGGAAAGCTCGTTAGGCTTGTGATGAATGCGATCGCCAAGACCGACATCGGCCAGGACTTCCGCCGCTCGTTGCGCGCGCGTCTCCGGATCAATCCCGGCGTAGATGAGCGGCAGCTCGACGTTGCGTAACGATGTCGATCTTGGCAGCAGGTTGAATGTTTGAAACACAAACCCGATCTCGCGATTTCGAATCGCCGCGAGCTCGTCGTCGTTCATCTCGGCCACGTTCTTGCCGTTGAATTCGTAGCGGCCCGAGGTCGGCGTGTCCAAACAACCCAGCATGTTCATCAGCGTCGATTTTCCGCTGCCGCTCGGGCCCATGATCGCGATGTATTCGTTGCTATGAATTTGCAAAGAAACGCCGCGCAACGCGCGCACGGTTTCTTCTCCCATCACATAATCCTTTGTGATGTTTTCGATGTCGATGACGAGCGGGCCAACTGGCCTAACGGAATTGCGCGTCTCCATCGCAAGATCGACAATTACTTCGACACTTCTTTGTCGTAAGTAACTTTGGCGCCTTCCTTTAACTTTCGGCTGATCGCGCTGTAACTGCCGGAGATTACTTCGTCGCCGGGCTTAATGCCGCTTTTAATTTCCATGGAAGTATCGTCGGAGATCCCGGTCGTCACTTTGACCATGTGCGCCTTATTGCCGTTTTTGAGAAAGACAACTTTTGCGAGCTTTTCCCGCTCTTCTTTCTGCGCAGCCTTTTCCTGTTTTTGGTTCACGAACTCGGCATTGTTGTCGCTTTTATCGCGTGTCGCGGCCTTTTGTTTTTTCTTTTCAATTTCCTCCGGACTCAAATTGCTATCGCCGGTCCGGATCGTGACCGCTTGCATTGGGACAGCCACGGCGTCCTTCACGACATTGGTTTCAACATCGGCCGTGCAGCTCAATCCCGGCTTCAATGTCACATCGTGGTCCTCGATTCGAATTTTCACCTCGAAGTTGGTGACTTCTTCCTGCGTGCCTGCGCCCGTTGTCTTTCCCGTGTTGGCGATCTGGTAAACGCTTCCGTGAAACTTGCGATCCCCATAAGCGTCGATCTTCACATCCGCCTTGTCGCCTACTTTCACATTTACCACGTCGTTCTCGTTAACGTCCACCCGCGCTTCCATGTGATTGAGATCGGCCACACGCATCACTTCGGTGCCGGCGAATTGTCCCGTCGCCACGATTCGCTCACCGAGTTTGCTGTTCAAAATTGTCACCGTCCCATCGATCGGCGAATACACCGTCGTCTTGGAAAGTTGGTCGCGCGCCTGGCTCGAGCCGGCCTGGGCGCGTTCAATTTCGTGCAACGAACTCTCGTAAGTGTTCTTCGCCACGTCCGAGGCCGCTTGCGCGGCGTTAAACTCCTGGATCGAAATCGTTTTTTTGGCGTACATGTCCTCGGCGCGCTTTAGATCCTGCTCTGTCTTCACCATCGTCGCCTTTTGTTGAAGATTTGTTGCCTTGGCCGCGCTGATCGCCGCTTCCTGTTGTTCGAGCAACGCCTTGTACGAATCCGGATTGATCTTCACCAGGAGATCACCCTTCTTGACCGACTTTCCGTCTTCAACCGGCAGTTCGATAATTTCGCCCGCCACTTCCGGCGAAATTTTAACTTCCGTCTCGGGTTGCACTTTCCCCGTCGCCGAGACTGTTTGCAGGATCGTTTTGCGCACGGCGTTTTCAGTTGTTACCGGAATCGGCTTCTCGCGCTTGCTCCAAATAATCGAAAAGACGATCCAGAGCACAACCAGTCCGATCGCGCCGTAGATGATCTTGCGTTTGCGCGTCCAAGGACGCTTTTTTCGCACAGCCGGCGTGGTTTCGGGAGTAGTGACAGTTTGGTGCATCGGAGGAGCTTTGGCGGGGGCGAATGCGTCTGAATTAATCGCAGTTTCGACTCTTGGAAAGCAAATCATGCGCATCAATTGGATGCGCCGGAGAGGGAACTGGATTCAACGATCTCGATCTTATCAGGATTTGCTCAATCGCCCAGACAGCGTGCTCCGAAATCAGTGGTTCGGGATCCGAAGCCGCCTCGCTCAGTGCCGCCAAATCCGATTCATCGCCCACATTTCCTAGTGCGACGCAGACGTTTCGCAAAAATCCGCGCCGCTTGATTCGTCTGATCGGCGAATTGCGAAAGAGATGTCGAAATTCGACGTCGTTCAGCTCTAAATAATCGCGCAGCGCCATGTTCATGGTTGATCTTGCTGCGAATGCGGTTTCGTTCGAAATCTTCGCGAACCGGTTCCACGGACACGCGTCGAGACAATCGTCGCAACCAAAAATGCGGTCGCCAATCAATGGGCGCAGTTCGAGCGGGATCGCCCCCTTGAGCTCGATCGTCAGATACGAAATACAGCGCCGCGCATCTAATTTGTGTGGCGCTGTAATCGCGCCGGTAGGACAGGCTTTGATGCAGCGATCACATCTTCCGCAGCGATCCTGTTGAGGAGCATCTGGCGGTAGACCGAGGGTTGTTAAAATCTCGCCGAGAAAAAACCACGTGCCCAGGCGCGGATCGATTAGCATTGTGCTTTTTCCGTTCCAGCCGATTCCGGCCTGGGAGGCGTGATCGCGTTCCAGAATGGGTCCGGTATCGACGTAACATTTTTGCCGTCCGTGGAATTGACCAAGGAAATCGTCGATCTTGCCCAGTCTTGCCGCGATCACATTGTGATAATCGTCGCCCCACGCGTACCGCGCGATTTTTCCTGTGGCGACGGTCTGCGACGGCCGAGTCGGATGACCCTGGAAGTAGTTCAACGCCACAACAATGATTGATCGCGCGCCCAGTAAAACCTTCTGTGGATCGCAACGTTTCTCTTCACCGCGCTCCATATAATGCATTTCTCCCGCCGCCCCTTCCGCTAGCCAATTTCGAAACTCCGTTGAATGAGGCGGGGGAGCGCAAGCGGCAACTCGGCAGGAATCAAATCCCAGTTCGCGCGCAAAAGCGATCAGCTCCTTCTTTAATTCCTCGCCCGATATTCGCGGCGACATATTGTCGACCTCAAATCTCACGCTTATTCTCCGACAGGGAAATTTTTGATGTTAGCCAAGATCAATTCCGCGATCTCTTCGGGGTTCTTTTGAGAAATATCCACTCGTAGATCGGCTGCCCTTCTATAGAGCGGTTCCCGCGCAGCCAGCAATTCCGATAGTGTCGCCTCCGGGTTCGTCGTGTGCAATAGCGGGCGATCACTCAATCGGCGAATCCGCATTCGGAGAGTCGCCTGGTCGACATCCAACCAGACAACTGTCCCGAGTTGCCTTAAAAGGTCGACATTCTCTCCGCGCACTACGATACCGCCCCCGGTCACGATGATTGCCGGTTCTTCCGGGGACATCGAGCGCAATGTTTCCGTTTCCAGATCACGAAAGTGTTCCTCGCCGTGGGTCGAAAAGATTTCGCTGATCGGCATCTTTGACTTCGACAAAATAATTTCGTCCGTGTCAAATCGGGGTAATCCTGTTTTTTGTTCCAAAGCTTTTCCGACAACAGATTTGCCCGTCCCCATCATGCCAATCAGCGCAATCGATCTGGCGAGAGTCACCTCGCAATATTAACAAGGAATGGCGATTTCCAAATCGCCCGGAGTGCGCTGAGAAGAGTGCACGCTAGAACCATTTTCTACACTCGAAGCGCTCTAGCGTCCGCTGCCTCAGCGGATTTGGGGCGCTTGGGGGCTAGAATTCTATAGGGGAATCTGCTAGTTTCCCGGGCATTTCCTATGTCTAAATCAAAACCTCTCGTCGCGGTCATTATGGGCAGCAGGTCGGATTGGGAAACGATGCGCCATTGCGTGGATACACTTAATGAGTTTGGCATCGCCAATGAACATCGTGTCCTTTCGGCGCATCGCACGCCTGATGCAACAGCAGATTTTGCGCGAAAGGGAGCAGATCGCGGCTTGCGGGTCATCATTGCCGGCGCGGGAGGCGCAGCGCATTTGGCCGGAGTTATTGCTGCTCACACCTGGCTGCCCGTTCTTGGAGTTCCGATTCAATCGAAGCTCCAGGGACTTGACTCGCTTTTATCGACAGCCCAAATGCCCGGCGGTATTCCCGTCGGGACATTGGCGATTGGCGAAGCTGGCGCGAAAAACGCAGCGCTCCTGGCAGCTGCGATTCTGGCCACGTCCGACAAGACGATTCGCCAAAATCTGGAAGCTTTCCGCAGAAAACAGTCCGAAGCGGTATTGGCCGCGAAGTTGCCAAAGTGAAGACAGCGATTTCAACCGACCGCGCTGCGGCGGTTGAACAACTGCGCAAAGGGGAGATCGTGGCGTTGCCCACCGAAACCGTTTACGGTCTCGCTGCCGACGCGCTTGATTTAATCGCCGTCGCGAAGATTTTTGAGGCGAAGGAACGGCCGCAATTCGATCCTCTAATTGTCCACTTACCCGGGCGCGATTGGGTTGAAGGCGTTGCTGCCGTCCGGCGCGGTGAGCGGGAATTGATCGAAAAGCTTACTGATCATTTTTGGCCGGGACCGCTTACCATCGTAATGCCGAAGCGCGAAATCGTTCCGGACGTTGTGACGGCCGGTCTCGATACAGTCGCAGTGCGAATCAGCTCGCATCCCGTTTTTTCTGAGATTGCCCTCGCATTTGGGAAACCACTTGCTGCGCCCAGCGCGAACCGGTTCGGCCGTCTCAGTCCAACCACAGGACAGCATGTTCTCGATGAACTCGACGGACGAATCCCACTGGTCATCGATGCAGGGCCGACCCAGCACGGACTTGAATCGACAATCATCGCCGTACGCGAAAACACGATTGAAATCTTGCGCTGTGGGCCGCTCACGAAAGAAGAATTATCGATCTTCGGCGCGAAGGTCGACGTTGTCGGTTCGCGCGACAAGATTTCCGCGCCGGGACAATCGCCCTCGCACTACGCGCCGAAAACGCCGTTGCAGTTGATTGACGATGCCGAATCATTTGCGTCTGAAAAAAACCAGAGGATCGGCTTACTGGCGTGGCATCCCAGCGAAGCGGAAAAGAGATTTGCAGCAGTTCGTCGCTTGAGCGAACGGCAAGACATGCGCGAAGCAGCCGCGAACTTCTTTCGCTATCTGCGCGAACTAGATGCGCTCGCTCTGGATCTTATCGTTGCGGAACGAGTTCCTCTTCGCGGACTCGGGGCGGCGATAATGGATCGGCTGCAACGCGCGGCGTATCGACCGCGGGATGAGCAAGACAGGCCTCAATAAATCCTCTGAAAAGCGGATGCGGTTTGTTCGGCTTGCTTTGAAACTCCGGATGATACTGGCAGGCCAGGAAGTACGGATGATCACGCAATTCAATCAACTCCGCGAGCGTGCCGTCGGGTGATGTTCCGGAAATCGTAAAGCCTTTGGCGGTCATGCAGTCGCGATATTTCATATTGAACTCGTAGCGATGCCGGTGCCGTTCCATCACTTCGTCGTGCCCATAGATTTTCTTGGCGACTGTGCCGCGGACAAGTTTCGTCGGCCACGTGCCAAGGCGCATGCTTCCGCCCTTGTTGCGGATGCCGCGTTGTTCTTCCAGCAGGGAGATGACCGGCTCCGGGGTTTCCTTATCGAATTCGGTGCTGTTTGCGCCTCTGATTCCGCAGACGTTTCTTGCGAATTCAATCGTCGCGACCTGCATGCCGAGACAAAGACCGAGAAAGGGAACCTTGTGCTCGCGCGCGAAACGCGCGGCATTGATCTTTCCTTCAGCCCCGCGAACACCGAAGCCGCCGGGAATCAGGATACCAGCCACGTCTCTTAATTGGCGATCGACCCCCTGTTCGAGCGATTCGGCATCGATAAGCCTGAGATCGATTCCGCAGTCCTCGCTCGCCGCCGCGTGCGTGAGCGATTCGTAAATGCTTTTGTATGCGTCCTGCAGATCGATATATTTGCCGACCACGGCGATCTTAATGCGCTTTTTTGGACTGACGACACGTTCGACAAATTTCCGCCAGTCTGCCAGATCCGGCTCGGGGGTTTTGAGCTGCAAAAGATCGCATATTAATTGATCCAGGCCTTCAGCGTGCAGCGTCAGCGGCACTTCGTAAATCGTGTGCTCCACGTCGCGCTCTTCGATCACCGCTTTTTCTGAAACGCTACAGAACATCGACAATTTCCGGCGCAGTTCGAGATCGAGCGGTTTTTCGGTGCGACAGATCAACACCTGCGGCTGCAAACCAATCTCACGCAGCTTCGCCACGCTTTGCTGCGTCGGTTTCGTTTTTAATTCATGTGCAGCTTTGATGTAAGGAACAAGTGTGACGTGCATGTTCACCACGTTCTGCGGACCAACTTCAAGAATGAACTGTCGGATCGCTTCGAGAAACGGCAGACCTTCGATGTCTCCAGTCGTCCCGCCGATCTCGGTAATGACAACGTCGTATTTGCTCTCGTCGGAAATTTCGCGGATGCGGTCTTTAATCACGTCAGTGACGTGTGGGATGACTTGCACGGTTTTGCCCAGGTAGTCTCCGCGGCGCTCTTTTATAATCACCGATTCATAAACCTGCCCGCTGGTTAGGTTATTGTGTCGCGATAGAACGCAGTTGGTAAAGCGTTCGTAATGGCCGAGATCGAGATCGGTCTCCGCGCCGTCATTGAGCACATAAACTTCCCCGTGCTGGAACGGATTCATCGTCCCGGGATCGACATTGAGATACGGATCGAATTTTTGGAAAACAACGCGCAGACCGCGCGCTTCCAGCAGTGTTCCAAGAGAGGCGGCGGTAAGCCCTTTTCCCAATGAACTTATCACGCCGCCAGTAACGAAAATGTATTTCACGAGAGGATTCTCCCTTTTGCGCGAGCAAGTTTTTGCTCCAGCGCAGTTGCATCTTTCGGCGTGTCTATGCCGGGCGATCCTCTGCCAGTGACGAGCACATGAACCTTTACACCATTTTCCAATGCGCGCAATTGCTCGAGCGATTCCGCGCGTTCCAGCGGCGCGGGTTTCCACTTTACAAATTGAAGTAGCACGTCGCGGCGAAAACCATAGATCCCTTGATGGCGAAAATACTTTGTTCGCGGAAAACTGCGTGGAAATGGGATCGCCGCGCGAGAGAAATAGAGCGCATGGTTTTTACCATCAAACACAACCTTCACTTGATGCGGGGAAGAGGCTTCCGTCACTCGTTCAAAGGGATGCGCCGCGGTAACGATACCGATTGTGCGATCCGAACGCAGCTTTTCGACAAGCTTATCGATTAAACGCGGATCGACTAGCGGCTCATCTCCTTGGATATTGACTATGTGGGCGACGCTTGTTGCCTTTCTCGCGACTTCGGCCACCCGATCGGTTCCGCTGCGGTGTCTCGGCGATGTCAGTGCAACTTCTGCGCCCCACTCAAAAGCCGCCTCAGCAATGCGCATATCGTCGGTAGCAATGATGATGGAATCCAAGTTTCCGGCCCGCATGGACTGCTCCCAGACTCGATACAGAAGCGGTTTACCAGCAATAAGATATAGTGGTTTTCCTGGAAAACGTGTGGAATTCCAACGAGCAGGAATGATCCCAACGGCTTTATTCATTTAGGTGAGCAAGAATGATTTTAGCCGCATCAGCGAAGTTCGATGCAATCCAATCTGCGACGCTACCGGTCATGTCACATTGAAGTCCAGTTTTAACGCGGATTGTGCGAACGCCGGCGTTGCGACCGCATTCGGCGTCAATTTCTTTATCACCTACAAAAAACGAGCGGGAAAGATCGATTCGGTGTTCTCGCGTGGCCTGCAGGATCATACCGGGTGCTGGTTTGCGACAATTGGAACGCTGACCGGGAACGTCAGGGCAAAAATAGCATGCATCTATCAGACCATCGCCCAGTTGGCGCAACACCTCTGCTTCTACCGCGCGATATTGCTCATTTGTAAAAAACCCGCGACCGATACCGCTTTGGTTCGTAATGATAATGAGTTTGAAGCCGTTCGATTTCAAACGCCGCAATGCTTCGGGGACTCCAGGGAAAATTCGTACCTGTTTGGGATCAGAACAGTAATCGACATTCTCCATAATGGTGTCGTCGCGATCGACAAAAACAGCAGGAGATTTAGATATCATGCGGGGGACCGTCAATTAACACTCGGCTTCAGACCCGTCATATCCTGCGATTTCGGCTACGGCCTGTTTCAACAGTTTTCCGTCGCGCCAAAGTAACCGTTGAACCGGTCTGATCACCATGCTGCCGACGGCACTTGGATTGACCGTGCGTTCCAATGAGAGAGGACCCTCAGTGTTTTGCATCATCTTTGAAACTAGCAATCAGCTCATCTCGCGTGACCGTAGCTGTCCCAAGTTTGCTGATTACAACGGCGCTTCCGTGGTTGGCGATTTCGGCCGCTTCAATCGGCGTCGCCTCGCAAGCGAGTGCCAAGGTGAAGAGAGCAATAGCGGTGTCGCCGGCGCCCGAGACATCGAAAACCTGGCGTGCCTTGGTTGGGATATAATGCGGCGGTCCCTCTTGCTGAAAGAGCATCATGCCGTGTTCACCGAGCGTGACGAGAACGTACTTTGTTTTCCATTTCTTGAGCAACGTTTCGCCGGCGCGCTTCAGCTCAACATCTTCTGCCGGAGCGTCGTCCGGATCACGCCAGGGGATGCCAGCCGCGAGGAACGCTTCAGCGCGGTTCGGCTTTATCACAGTGACCCCACGCCAACCGATAGAGTTGCGCGGATTAGGATCAGCCACGATAAGCTTTCCTTTTTCGCGGGCGTCGCGCGCAATTGGAGAAACCAGGTCGGTCGTCAAGAAACCCTTGCCGTAATCTTCGAAGATGATCGCATCGGTCTGCGAGAGATTTTTTCGAACCGCTGCAACGACTTGCTCAATTTGTACCGCCGATAATCCCGTAGATTGCTCGCGATCGACACGCACCACTTGCTGATGGCGCGCGATGATGCGGGTTTTAACGATCGTGCGAAACGTCTCATTCTCAATAGCATCGGAGATGTCGATGTTTTGTTCTGCCAATAATTCACGAAGCTGCCGGCCACTGCGATCTTTGCCGAACAACCCGATTACCGCGATGTGATCCACGAACTCGCGCAGATTGCGCGCGACGTTGGCGGCGCCTCCCGGATAAAACGATTCGCCAGTCACTTCCACAACCGGCACAGGAGCCTCGGGCGAAATGCGGCCGACTTTCCCCCAAACGAATTCGTCCAGCATCAAGTCGCCGATCACGACGATTCGCTTGGAGGAGGCGCGGTCGAGAATCCATCGAAGCCGAGTCAGATTCATAAAAAGTTAAACGGGGATGCCGCTAAGGCGACGAATTGGTTCGATTGAAATGAGTCAAAATGTTTTAGGCGATGATTTGTGTCCAGCGGGGGTTCTGCTTAAGGTTTGCTCCATTAATCCTGAATGCGAACCCAAAATCAACAATCGAAGCTCCCAATGACTCCATTCACCAGATGTTTAAAGGTAAGTGCAATTGCCCTGAGTGGCCTGACGCTGTGCGCCCAAGGCACCCAGGTCCCACAGCACATCGATATTAAGCAACTGTCGAAAACTGTGGAAGACGTGGTCGTACCGTTGCCAAATGAGATTTTCGGCGCATTAAACAAATTAGGCGCGGTCAATTGGAAAGAACACGTTCGCAGCGACAAAGGAACAAATTTTACTGAACGGCCGCGTATCGCTCTCCTGCTTGGAGCCGTAATCGCCGATGGCTTTGTGGCAGTGCAAGCGGAGGATGCACCGGCGGTGAAGGAAATTGGCCAGCGTGTGCTGGCGCTCGCCAAGGGAATTGGCGTGGGCAATTCAATCACCCCACATGCTAAGGCCATCATCGAGGCAGCGGACAAGCGTAATTGGGAAAGTGTGCGGCAGGAGCTTGATCGCACCCAAAACAGCGTGCAACAGGCAATGAACGAAGTGCATGATGAAAAGCTATCACAGCTGGTTAGTTTGGGCGGATGGCTGCGGGGCACGGAAGTGTTGACCTCGGTGGTGACCAAGCATTTTTCCGCTGATGGCGCGGAGCTGCTACATCAACCCGATCTTCTTTCGTACTTTCAAACTCGATTGAAGGGGATGCCGGAGTTTAAGGTTCCAATCATCCGCGAAATCGAAGACGCGCTCGTGCAAGTGAAGCCTCTCATCGATGTGGGCAACGCGCGTATTCCTGCGGAATCAGTAAAGAAAATCAATGAAATCACGACGCGGCTTGGGAACGGTATTGTCACCAAAGATTAGGAATCTTTAATGAATGCGCTTGTGAACGTTTTCTTACGCGGACAGTTCTTGCTGTTGACTTTGATCGCGCTGAAGCCTGCGGTCCTTGCTTCGGTTGACGACGCGCAGTCGTTCGCTCTTCAGGCCGCGGAACCTTATGTGAAGCAGGGCTTTCAAGTGCGTGAGGATTACTGGGGAGGCGATCTCGGGTCGGGGGAGAAAAAAGCTGTGCGGCAGCAATTGTTTAAAGGGAACGAATATTGGTTTTGGCTAGGGACGGAAGTGAATCGGGCCAAGGTTTCCGTCCATATCTATGATTCGGATGGAAAACTGGCGGAAGAAGCGGATGGATGGGAGAAAGGTCATTTTGCCGCTGCGCACATCGTTCCCAAGACTACCGGGAGCTACTTTATCATTGTCAGCGTCGAGCAATCGCCAGAGGAACGCACGCACTGGGCGCTGGTATATGGTTTCCGGTGAAAGTGATTCGATCTTGCGCAACAAGGAAGGCCAGCTTCGAATCCCCGAAAGCTTTCGGGACTGGAAAGCCGCCGTTCCTTAAGCTATGACAGAAACCCGCACCTTGCAGTTTGAAAACCCGCGCGTTCTGCAATCGCTCTACGCCAACGACCTTAAACTTTTGAAAAACCTCGAAGATACGCTTGGCGTGAAGCTGACTACTCGTGAAGGCTGGGTCAGACTGGAAGGAGAACCGGGCGGAATCGACAAAGCGCAGCATGTGTTTGAACAACTTGAGAAGGCGCGGCAAAAAGGCGTGGACATTCAAAAACATGAATTTAATTACGCTTTGAACTCGGTCACCGAAGCGCGCGACGAGAATCTTGGCGACTTGACCGCGACGAAAATCGTGACCTCGCCACGGAAGCCGCCGATCATTGCGCGATCAGCGGGGCAACGCAATTACGTCGAAGCAATCCAGAAGCAAGACATCGTTTTTGGGATCGGCCCGGCCGGCACCGGCAAGACTTATCTTGCGGTTGCGATGGCCGTTGCTGCGCTGAAAAAGGAACAAGTTACGCGGATCATTTTAACCCGACCGGCCGTGGAAGCGGGCGAGGCGCTCGGCTTTCTGCCGGGTGAGCTGGAGCAAAAAATCATGCCCTATCTGCGGCCGCTTTACGATGCGTTGCGCGACATGCTCGAGCCGGAGGAGATCGAGCGTTTGCTGGCCCGGCAGACCATCGAGATCGCGCCGCTTGCCTATATGCGCGGACGCACGCTGAATCACGCTTTTGTCATTCTCGACGAAGCGCAGAACACGACGACAGAGCAAATGTTCATGCTGTTGACCCGGATCGGTCCGAGTTCCAAATGCGTAATCACGGGCGACGTGACCCAGATCGATTTGCCCGCAAATAAGCGCTCTGGCGTGGTCGAGGCATTGCAGGCCCTGAAGACGATTCCCGGAATCGCGACTGTTTATTTCACCGAGCGCGATGTGGTGCGGCACGAGCTGGTCCGCGCCATTATCAGCGCCTATCAGCAACACCGCTCGCCTGCGCCGGCATCGCGCAAATAAGGAATTTGATGTTCGATTTTCTTAGACGCGGACGGCTTATCAAACGCGGTCTTGCTTCGCGAAAAACCCGGCGTCGCCGGCCCCGAAGCGAGCTGGCGCGCAATCTGGAATACGCTCCGTATGCCAAGGTCATGATCTTTGCGGCATTCGCGGCAGGCCTCGCTTTTCTCGTCTTCAGCGGCCAGCAACCGGAACCGACCAAGAATTTTGTCATCGCGCTGCTGGTTCTGGGCACTGCCATCACGCAACTCTGGATCAACCAGCCAAAGAGCTTTTCCCAAAGCTCACGGATCCTTCTCATTTTTGGGGTTATCTTTGTTCAACTGGCAGTCACAAAAGGGTTGCTGGTGATTTGCAACAGCGGCGATTACTGGTTTCTAAAGCCGGAAATGGGCGGATTGATCACGCCCTATGCCTTCGCACCGCTCGTGCTCAGCGTTTTGCTGGGTCGCCACCATGGCCTTTACGCCGCATTTTTTGTTAGTCTCTGGAGCAGCGTTTTGTTTGGTCCAATTGACGCCCCGCTCTTAGTGACCAGCCTAATCAGCGGATTCACCGCCGTCTCTCTCACATTGCAGGTGCGACGTCGCAGCAAATTGATCCGGGCAGGCCTCGGAGTAGGTGTAGCCATTTGGTTGTTGTCGCTGACGTTTGGTCTGATTGGGCCAATTACTCTCTTTTCGTCGGTTGCCAACGATTGGGGGATGATTGGATTGCAGAGCGCGCTCGCCATCGGCAATGGAATCCTCACCGCTACCCTGGTGGGCGGCGCGCTCCCGATGCTGGAACAACTGTTTCGAATCACAACCGACATTTCCTGGCTGGAAGCATCCGATCTTAACCATCCGTTGTTGCGCCGGATGACAATCGAGGCGCCGGGCACTTATCATCACAGCTTGGTCGTAGCTAACTTGGCTGAAGCAGCTGCGGAAGCGGTCGACGCAAACGCGACGCTCTGCCGCGTCTGCTCTTATTTTCATGACGTCGGCAAATTGGTGAAGCCGGAATATTTCACCGAAAACATGAGCTTCGAACGCAACCCACACGATGATCTCGCCCCAACGATGAGCGCCTTAATCATCATCGCGCACGTCAAAGAAGGGGTCGATCTCGCTCTGAAGTATAAGCTCAATCAACGCATCATCGATATCATTCAGGAACATCACGGCACCTCGCTTGTCCGCTACTTTTATCAGCGCGCGCTTCAACAGCATGAAGACGCGCGTGCCGGTGGAAAAATCATGAAGCTGCGCGAGGATGATATTCCCGACGTGCGCGAGGAAAGTTTTCGCTACAGCGGACCGAAACCGCAGACGAAGGAAAGCGCGATCGTCAGCCTGGCGGACACCGTCGAGAGCGCCTCGCGCAGTCTAGAGAAACCGACCCCGCAGAAGATCGAATCGCTCGTGAATGAGCTCATTGAAGAGCGCATTACCGATCGGCAATTGGAAGACTGCGATCTGACGCTCGGCGAGCTGAAAGTCATCGCCGAACGGTTCCGGTTCACGCTACAGATGATGTTGCACAGCCGGATCGCCTACCCAAAACAAGCGCCAAAGACAGGCACTCCACGCGAGGAAACGCTTCGCCCGGACGTGATGGCCGCGACTCGACGACCGGCAACCGCTCCGCCTGTCTCAGCCGCGTGAAGGTAGGGCGCGAGCCAATTCCGCTAAAGCGCTGCGAAGGGTAGGGCGTCGACCGTCGGCGGTGGAAATATCTCGCGCGGGAAAGTTCGCGATCGCGAGACGCGCTCGCTCCGGCAGCTGCCGGACGTGACCCGCGTGCGCCGCCCCAAACGAGGCGCCTAGCACGCGACGCTCTACAACTCGGGCGCTCGTGCCCGGGGCTCGCGGTCTTTCGAAGTAGCCGTGCTCGGAACGGTGACGAACGGTCCGCCCTCAAGCGGTGTAATTTTCGTGAAAGCGACATCAGGCATTTCGCTCGGCAGGCCCTGGAGCGGAAAATCTTTCCGGAGCGGAAAGAACGGATAACCATCCCACATCAGGATGCGACGCAGGTTGGGGTGTCCGTTGAACTTAATGCCCATCATGTCGTAAATTTCGCGCTCGTGCCAGTTGGCCGTCGGCCAAATATCGGAAACTGTATCGACCACGCCAACATCCTCTGAGACATGCAGCTTGAAGCGAAGATGGATGGCGTGCGGCATTGAGTACAACGCGTAAACAATCTCGAAACGCGGTTCCTCGCCGAAATTGTCGATGCTCGTAATGTCGAGTAAATAATCGAACGCAAGTTCGTCACGGCAGAATGTTGCGATCTCGCGAAGATCATTCGTGGCGATTGTATAAGTCGTCTCGCCCCGAAATTCAGTCTTGCGCTGAATTTTCTCGGCGAAAGATTCCGCCAACGATTTAAACAGCTCCTCGCCAGTCATGCGTCATGCTGTTGTAGGGCAGGCGCTCCGCGGTGCCAAGGTGATGCCGGAGGCAAGCGGAGCGCTTGCCCTACAGTTACAGATTTCAGCGCACATCATCATGTGAGCGCTTCCTCAAGCCGTTCCACTAGTTCCGGCTTCTGCCTCTTTAGCGCACGTTCGCGCGAGATTTTCTCCTGCAATTTCATCAGACCAGCCAGTAGTGCTTCCGGGCGCGGGGGGCAGCCAGAAATGTAAACATCGACCGGCAAAAGTTGATCGATCCCCTGAAGAACCGCGTAAGAGCGATACATGCCGCCGGTCGATGCGCATGCGCCCATCGCGATCACCCACTTTGGCTCCGGCATTTGCTCATAAATTCTTTTCACTGCTAGCGCCATTTTGTAAGTCACGGTGCCGGCAACGATCATCACGTCGCATTGTCGCGGCGAAAAACGCATCACTTCCGCACCAAACCGCGCGATATCGAACCGCGACGCAGCCGTCGCCATCAATTCGATTGCGCAACAGGCGAGACCCATAGGCATCGGCCAAAGCGAATTCTTTCGCACCCAGTTGAGCGCCGCGTCGAAGCGCGTAAAAATGACGTTGCCCTCGACCTTCGAATCATAGGCCGTGGAATGCGTTTCTGGCATCAGCTAACAGTAAGATCACGCTCCGTCCTCGCAAGAGAAAACCAGCCACGGATGAAACACAGATTACGGAAAGAATACACTGAGCTCCCCAAGATGAATCTGTGTTGATCTTTGACTAATTTCGCAATCGCCTCCGGGAAGAACATGTCATGACCGAATTGAACGGCACGCATCTCGATCAACTTGAGAACCAGAGCAACCATTCTGGGGCAATTATTGCCGCGCTTGAGAGAATACGGAGCGAACGAGTAGCCTGTTCGACCCTGGATGCCGGGACCTGAACGCCAACGTTAGAGTTCGCGCTGCCGAGTTGAGCGATGCGCCTGAGCTTGCCGCGCTCCTGTGCGAGCTCGGCTATAAAACGACAAGCGACGAAATGAGGATACGTTTGAAATCGATTTTTTGCCCGATGCGAGTTACGGCACGTTTGTCGCGAAAATCGGCAAAGAACTTTGCGGAATGATCGGCACGCTGACGCACTTGAGCCACGAACATAATGATGTTTCCGGAAAAATTGTTGCACTCATTGTTTTCGAAGAAACAACGGCGCAGCGGCGTCGGTCACGCTCTCATTGCGGCCGCGGAAAAGGATTTTCGCGCGAAGAAATGTTACGCGAATCACTTTAACGACGCGTTTCGAACGTGGCGAAGCGCATCGATTTTATGAAGCGGTCGGTTATGCCCGAACCGGACTCCGTTTCGCCAAGAACCTCGCGCCTGCGGGGAAGAACGCCCTGCAAAATCGTCAGTAGCGGACGCGGACGAGAAACAGGCCTTCGGCGGGAGCGGCGAGACGCGGCGTGCCCGCATGGGTGGAGGCGAGCCGATCGGTCAAATCTTCGACCCGCAATTTGCCGAGCGCGCATTTGAGTAGCGAACCAACGGTCAACCGAACCATCTTGTAGAGAAAACCGTTGCCGTCCAAATCGAGCGTTACACAAGGTCCGTCGCAGCGCACCCGCACAGCATGGATTGTCCGAATCGTGCTCTGTTCTCGCGTCCCGCGATTAGCAGCGAAGCTCGCGAAATCATGGGTGCCAACGAAGTGTTTTGCCGCTCTTTTCATAACGTCGAGATCGAATGGGGTTGCGACATGCCAGGCGCGGCCATATTCGAATGGCGGCAAGACCGGGCTGGACCAGATTCTGTAACGATAGAGTTTTCCTTTTGCGGACAGGCGGGCGTGAAAATCCCTTGATATATATCGACATCGGAGGACGCGAATGGCCGGCGGCAGCAATGCATTAAGCGCCTCTGTCCAACGCGCGGCTGTAAAATCGCCGTCGGTCACATCGACATGCGCACACTGTGCCAGAGCGTGGACGCCTGCATCCGTTCGTCCGGCCCCATGAACGCGAACAGCTTTGCCGCCGATACGCTCAAACGCGCGTTCGATATGATCCTGAATCGTGTTGCGATGGGATTGGCTTTGCCACCCGGCAAATCCTCTCCCGTCGTAAGCTATGATGAGTTTCAGTCTTCGCTCCATCGCAATTTAATGACGGTGACCAGTGATCGATGAACCGTGATCAGAGGCTACATCGAGCGCTGTAAATTCCGATCACCGATCACTCTTCGGTTTTAGCGCTGAGTTGTTGCGAGTCCAGATAGCTCTGCAAAATCATCTGAGCCGCTACCTGATCGACATAAGCCCGGGTGTCTCGCGTTTTTTTGCCGGCGTCACGTAGTACCCTGTGCGCCGCAACCGTGGTTAGCCGCTCGTCCCACGTGACAACCCGGCATGAAAGAATCGTTCGCAATTTTTCCACGAACCTGAGGGCTTCAGTTGCGGCGACACCGATCTGACCATTCATCTGCCGTGGGATTCCTACAACGACATGATCGACTTTCCTCTCACGAATTATTTGAGCCAATCGCGGTGTCGCTTGCTCATTTGCTGGGATTGTTTCCAGCGGATGCGCCAATAATTGTAGCTCGTCAGAGATTGCCACTCCGATGCGCGCGCGACCAAAATCGACTGCTAAAATTGGGTTCATTGTTTTGGTAGGGCCGCGACCGCCGGGCACGCCGCGTTCAAAGTTCATTGCAGTTCTAGCGGCAGCTTGCCGATCAAGTTCTTGATCTTTTCCGCTTGATGACGATGACAAATCAAAACTGCATCGCTAGTCCGTACAACTATGAGGTTATGAACTCCAAGCAGGGCGATCGTCGCCCCATCCTCATCGAAAATGATGTTGTTGGTCGAATCGACCGCAGTGACCGCGCAGTTGACGGCGTTGCCCTGTTCATCTTTCTCGAAGTAATTTGCTACTGCTCTCCAGCTTCCGATGTCATCCCAATCGAAGCTGGCTTCCACCACCAGCACTCGGTCCGCTTTCTCCATGATTGCGTAATCGAATGAGATTCGTGGAAGTTTGCTGAAGCGCTCGCGCAACGCCTTCTCAAACTCTCCCTCAGCGCGAAGCTGGGAAATGAAGTCGGCCAGCTCCGGCGCACGTCGGTTAAATTCACTCAGGACTGTAGGCACGGACCAAACGAACATTCCCGCGTTCCATCGAAAATTTCCTTTCCGCAAAAACGATTCAGCCAGATCAGGGTTGGGCTTTTCGCGAAAACGCACGACTCGATGAATCGCATTTTTAACACTGGACTTTCGCAAATGGACCGGCTCGCCATGCTCGATGTAACCGAAACCGGGACAAGCCCATGTTGGTTTGATACCGATGCTTATAAGCTCGCCTGTCTCCTCAGCTGCATCGACGGCCAGGGCCAATGTCTCCTGAAAAGCGGCTCGACTCGCTATGACATGATCAGCAGGAAGCACAATCATCGTAGCTCCGTGATCGCGCGCTGCCACCCAACCCGTCCCTAGAGCGACTGCCGCCGCGGTATCGCGTTTGGTCGGTTCCGCCACAATATTTTCCTTCGGGAAATCGGCCAGCAGGTCACGAACTGCTGCTTCCTGTTCAGTGTTTGTCAGAATTAGAACACGTTCACGCGAAACGAGGCCTTCAAGTCGCGCGACGGTTTCTTCGAGAAGCGTTTTGTCGGAGACAAGACGAAGGAGTTGCTTTGGCCGGGACCGACGACTTAAGGGCCAAAAACGTTCACCACTCCCGCCGGCGAGAATGAGCGCGTAAGTCTGATTGAGCATTGAAGCGAACGCTGACCGAATTTTCCTGGTCGCGACGATTTTCCCGTTTCTTTTTTCGAAACGAGACGTATATGGTAGGCCATGTCTCTCCCGATATCCATTTCAAAAACAGCCGAGCAACTCCCAATTGATCCCTTGCTGGTGGTGACACGTGCTGCCATTGGCCTTGGCTTGGGGATATTAATGGCCGACAAAATCAAACCTTCGATTCGCCAGGTCGCGGCGATTGCGCTGGTCTCAATCGGCGCGCTGGCGGCGGCGCCTTGGCTGGTCAAAATCACGTTGGGACAGATTAATCGGCCGGAATCGGAATGGGGGAGTCGCGCCCGGCTGCGCTCCATTCGAGGAGATGCTGGTTACAGCTCCGATAACGACGTCTATTGAGGTTTTACACCGACGCTCGCTGCGGCGGGAGCGCCACGTGATTTTGCCTCGTTCCCGGCCTGTGGGCAGGACAGACTCCGGCACTTCCCTGTCTGAATGTCAGATTGGGTGCATAGCTTTTCCGCCTTTTACGAGGGACGCGACCGACTAAGAATCCATTGCATTCGCCGCGACTCGAACCGACCGCGTCAAGCCGTTGCCGGCGATTTTACCTCGGCGGGGAACCCATTGCAGGCCGGCGCGCCGCGCCGCAAGATCGATAAGCTCTGCTACTCGCGACTTCAACGCACGGGCTCGCGTACCTAGGAAGACCAAAAAGAGCAAATAGGCGCCGGTGGACCAAAGGTCAAGGTGGGAAACGTTGAGCTGGCGATATATCAGCAGACTTAACGCAATAAGATTCAGAATAATTGTGGTCGTAACCAGCCGGTCACGGAGGCGAACGCGGGTCAAGCATTTTCCAGCGCCGTGGTATTCAGTGACGGTTTGTAGCGCGATGCTCCACCAGAAATTTCCGTAAATTTGAATGTCCCATTCATTCCACCCACTATCGGTCGAGTAACGCCAGCCTTCTTCGTCGAGCAACTGGAAGATCGCTCCCAGCAGGTAGTGGCGATCTCTGCCTTCTTCGCTCCAAAAGATCCGCCGGCTGAGACTGCCGGCCATACGTGCCCCATTGGGCAAACGTTCGTGCGCTCGAATCACGCTCCGAGGTGTGCGCTTGAAATGCAGCCAGGTGAAATAGCGCGACCACCCGCGGACGAGCGGCTGGGCGAAAGCGAGCAACATCACAAGCAACCGGGCGTGCACTGTATCAAACTTGGTCTCGATCGGAGCCCGAACCATGTAGGAGAGAGCAACGCACAGAGTGCCGCCGAGCATGAGATAGGGCACGATACGCAGTGCAGGCAAAAAAATCCCGAGACCAAAAAGAAAAATGGTGAGAGCGAACCATTCAATGCTGCTGAGATAAGCAGCGACATCAGACTGCGGCGTGGGATAAATCGATTGAAAAAATCCTTCGCCAAAAATTCCATGATAGATCACTGGCCGGCTCATGAACCCGGTAGAACGGGGCACTCCGTAAATCTGCCCACGCCATTTTGCAGTGCCGGTCGGGCCAAAAAAGATTAAATGTTTGAATCGGAGCAGCGATTCCGCTTCGCCATAGCCATCCTGCTGTTTCAAAAAGGCTCGCAGCGTAAAGCGCCGGTGGTGCCAGACGATCGCGGTTGGACTGAACGCAATCACAAAACCGGCTTGCTGAAGTCGCCAGCAAAAATCGACATCATCCCCCGCTTTATGATACTCCGGATCGAAGCCGCCGATGCTCTCAAACGCCCATCGATGGAACGCCATGTTACAGCCGGGGATGTGTTCGGCGACAGTGTCGGTAAGCAGAACATGGCTGGGACCGCCCGGAGCGGCTGCGACACAGGCCTGAATCCAGTTTTGTGCCGGTGGGGTGACGTTCGGGCCGCCTACTCCCGCATAGTCGCCGCTTACGAGCGTGGCGATTAGATAATAGAGCCAATCGACATCGGCCATGCAGTCGGAATCGGTGTAGGCGAACACTTCGCCCTTGGCTGCCGCCGCGCCGGTATTGCGGGCGTGGCTCAATCCATGATTGCTTTGATGGATGTAGCGCACCCACGGGAACTGCGCCGCGATATAAGCTGTGTCATCGGTCGATCCGTCATCGACCAGGATCACTTCGTATTCGGGATAATTGAGTTTGCCCAACGAATCGAGGCAGGCTGCGAGCGTCTGGCCGCCGTTGTACGAACAAACAATTACCGAGACAAACGGCGCGCGCGGCAAGGGGCGAAGGGGAACGGTGGAGTTGTCCGGGCCAAGTTTTTCGCGAAGCGTGTAGAAGGCTTTCTTCGGCTCCCGCGCCCTTGTCACGATCCCAAACGCCCAATCCGTGATTTCTTGGCCCCCCGTGAACCATTCGTCCGTCCAAGTAAAGAAAATCGTTCCGGCAAGACCGCACTTCATCACGCTATCGATATGCCAGCTGACCAATTCGGCCTGTTCCTCCTGCGAATGCCTGATGGTGTCCATGCCGAATTCGCCGAGAATTAGTGGCCGCTCTTCCGCCAGATTTTGCAGCCGCAGCAGGTAACGCTCAAAGTCGCACTGATTGTGCAGATAAACGTTGAAACAGCAAAAATCGACGTTCTGGGGTAAGAGATATTCGGTTGGAGGATAAGTGGCGTAGGAAAAAAGCGCAGTTGGGTCGATCGCCCGTCCGATTCGAACCAATTCCTCGACAAATTCCATGACGCGACGCGCACCGAGCCAGCGCACCATCGTGCTGGGGATTTCGTTTCCGACCAGATAGCCGAAAACCGCGGGGTGACCCGCGTTCGCACTCACCGCGACCCGCACGGCCTCTGCGATCTCAGAGCGCGCTCTTCGCTCCCGCAAAAACTCGACATGCTTTGCCCATGGCAAGGTGACAAGCACACGCATCCCGGCTGCGGCGCAACGATCGAGAAACCATCGCGGCGGAGCATGATAAATCCGCACGACGTTCAAGCCGATCTGGCGCATCAGGGCTAGATCGGCGTCAACCTGTTCCGGTCGTCCGAGATAATTTCCCTCTCCGTCCGGCTTGAACGGTCCGTAAGTAATCCCTTTAAGAAAAAATTTCCGGTCGCCCTCGAAAAAAAATTTCGCGACTGCACGAATCCGCGAGTTGGTGCTCACAGCGGCAGTTTCCTAGTCCATGCAATCGACTCATGCAAGGTGGATTGACCCGTCAACGGGCGATGCCAACAAATGCGGCTTTGCCGTATGAAATACGATCGGCAAGGCTCGCTCGATCCGTTAGCTCGCTGTCACAAATCGACAGGCAGGACTCAGCTCAGCAAATGTACGGTTTCGGCCAGCGCCTCTTGCATTGCTACGCCGGTGCGCTCGATATCTTCCTGTGAATGCGCCGTGGAAATGAATCCGGTTTCGAATTGCGACGGCGCGAAATAAACGCCGCGTTTCAGGCAACCATGAAAAAATTTAGCAAACATTTTCAAATCGCTTCGCTGCGCGCCGGCGAGATCGCTAATCGGACCTTTGGCAAAGAACAAACAAAACATTGATCCAATCCGGTGAAATGTGGTGCCGATTTTTGTATACGCGATGGCCTCGCGCGCGAGCCGTTCAAACTTGGCCCCAAGTTCTTCTAGCAGTTTCCATCCATTGATTCGTTCCAGTTCACGCAGTTGCGCAAGACCGGCCGCCATTGCCAGCGGGTTTCCGGAGAGTGTTCCTGCCTGGTACACAGGACCGTCGGGCGAGAGTTGGTCCATAATCTCGGCGCGTCCGCCAAACGCGCCGACCGGCAATCCGCCACCGATCACTTTGCCAAGCGCGGTCAGATCTGGATTAATGCCATAAAGCTCCTGGGCACCGCCGGGCGCTACCCGAAAACCGGTCATTACTTCGTCGAAAATCAAAAGCGCGCCATGGCTTGTACATTCCTCGCGCAAGATCGATAAAAAGTTTTCCTGCGGAAAATAAAGTCCCGCGTTGGCCGGGATCGGCTCGAGAATCACTGCTGCGATCTGATTTCGATTCTCGCGAAAGGCTTTTCGGACAAGATCGACATCGTTGAACGGAAGCGAAATTGTCAGATCGACGAATCCCTGCGGAACTCCAGAGCTGTTGGGCTGGCCATGGGTGAGCGCTCCGCTGCCAGATTTTACTAGGAGTGCATCGACATGCCCGTGATAACAGCCATCGAATTTGATAATTTTATCGCGGCCCGTGAACCCACGTGCGAGGCGAATGCAGGACATGGTTGCTTCTGTTCCACTATTCACCATCCGCACTTTTTCGATTGATGGCATCCAGTTGCAGATCAATTCCGCCATTTCCACCTCAAGTGGATTTGGTATTCCGAAACTTAAGCCGCGTGCCGTGGCTTCGCGCACTGCATCGACAACGACTTTGGGAGCGTGCCCCAGAATCGCTGGCCCCCAACTGCCGACGTAATCGATGTATTCGTTCCCATCGATGTCCCAAACCTTTGCGTCCTGCGCGCGTTCGACGAAAAAGGGTTCAGCGCCAACCTGACGAAGTGCGCGGACCGGAGAGTTTACACCGCCGGGAATCCGCTTTTGAGCGGCACAAAACAAGTCTGAGGAACGAGCAATCATGGCCAGGTACAAAGGTTCAACGTTCAAGGCTCAATGTCCATTTATTGACACTGGGACAGCGCGCCCGATAATTTGCGTTCGCTCAAGTGCTCGGCGGGGTAGCCAAGTGGTAAGGTCGCGGTCTGCAAAACCGCTATTCGCGGGTTCGATTCCCGCCCCCGCCTCTTCTCATAGGTAAAATCGCCACAAATGAGGCGGAAAAGTGGCTGAGGTCACAACAAAAGTCACAACAAATTTACCGATTTCAGTGCTGTTCGGCGTTGTCCGTTGAAGTCGCATCCGGCAATGCGAGAATCTGTCGATGCGGTTCAAGCCAGCGGCACTGAGCCTCCTTTTTTGCCGCCGTCCTCAGTGGTCCACTCTCGTTGGTAAGCGGGGGCCGAAATTTTTCCCGATGAAAAACAAGCAATCCGTGACGATTTCTCAAAAGAGAAATGACCTGCTGCTGCGTGTCGCGTAATTCCTTAATCGCTTTTTCCAGATCGGTCGTGCGACGTTGCAACTCCGCGGTGCACTTATCCACGAGCCGCTCCAATCCACGGCTGTAGACCTGGCACTGGCGAAATGGAGCGCGCCCCGACGCTTGTTAGTCGGGCGCGAGATTCCTTTATTGGCCAGTAGCACGTAGTCCGGGCTGCCAGTT